>Ga0157364_1008308_pt1 | contig 10757 bp, 8 predicted proteins | sample AttsexASBM2_FD_111476 | JGI IMG/M metagenome (GOLD analysis project Ga0157364, IMG submission 111476) | Fungus gardens microbial communities from leaf cutter ant in Ribeirão Preto, State of São Paulo, Brazil - Atta sexdens ASBM2 | ecosystem: Host-associated > Fungi > Mycelium > Unclassified ... | reverse complement strand
TATCCCTATTGAGAGATAATTCACATATCTGTGTATTAAGGTGGTTGTTATTTTAATAATTTTTTAAATTTAATCGGAACTTTCTAAATTGATTCAATATCTCAAAAAAATAACATCAGATTTTTTTCAGATTTTTTGAACAATTTTAACCCGTAGCACTGATAGAAGAATACTTTTATGGACAAAATTCGACCAATGTTTTAAAGTCCAATTTTTAAATTTTTTTTTAATTTGCTCGACATTGAATGAACTAAAAGCCCACTTTGCCTAAATTTTGATTATGGTCCAAAGTAAAAATTGCTGATTCAATGAAGTGAGAAAAAATGAAAATTGTACAATAATGAATATTGAGCAATTTTTCAGCAATTTTTAATTTGAACCGTGATCAAATTTTACGCAAAATGAGCTTATAGATCATTCAATTTTGAGCAAAAAGAAACTTTAAAATTGGTTAAGAATTAGAGCATCAGTCAAATTTTTCCGCGGGATCTTGAAAGGAGAATGTTAAAAAGACTCCGATTTCTATTCAAAAAGATGTAAATAAATGGAATAGTGTTTTTTATAGATTTTAACCTCCTGATAATGTTAATAAAAACGGGCTCGATAGGGAAACCTTGAAAATTGAGCATGAACATGACACACATTTAAAGAAATTTCAATATTCTTGTTTATTTTTCAAGATTGTTTATTTTCCAAATGTCACGAACTTTTTAATAATTTTATATTCAGGAGTTCAAAATCTATAAAAAACACTATTTTTTTACTTATATTTTTTTGTGCAAAAATCGATCCTTTTTTTAATATCCTCCAAAAAAAGATTTTTGTACGTAAAAGAAATAATGTTTTTTGTAGATTTTGATCTCCCAAAAAGCATGTGGGAAACATCTTGGAAAGTAAACAAGAATATTACAATTTCTTTAAATATATCATGTTTATGCTTTATTTTCAGGGTGTTCCCTCGATCGTTCCCGAACTTTTTAACATTATCATATTCAGGAGATCAAAATCTATAAAAAACGCTATTCCTTTTTACTCACACATTTTTGGGTAGAAGTCGACCTCTTTTTAATGTCCTCTTTTAAAAAGCTCTGTTAGTTAAATTTTTTATTAAAAAAATAGATTTGATGTAAGTCCATGTTAAATCGCGGTATCAAAAATACATATGTATAGACCGGTATTCATATAGTCGATTCTTATTTTAAAATCGTCTTAAGCAATGTCTTAAAATGCTAATTCTCTCTTGTTCACGATATCTAAAAACTATACTAGACGGTATATAAGATCTGACTATGAATATCACCCATAGATGCAAATGCGTGTATTTTATCGCATATCTATTTATATTCTAATAGCATGGATTAAAATTGTTTAAAAAATTATATTATTTTTTTGAAATATTGAATTAAATCACTTTAGGGGATCTCCCGATTAAATTTCAAAAATTGTTAAAATAACTACCTTACTATGTATATATATTACAGTTTCTGTTTAAGTTGTGATTTGAAATTGTTTCCTAATAAACCAAAGTTGGAAATGAAAGTATTAAATTCAATTTTTAATTATTATACAAAAGCTGTGTACAAATGTATATATTAAGTGTACGCATTTACGTACCGAATATATTTAATAAACTTTTACGTAACTTTTTGATATATTTCAATCTCTTTCCCATCCCATTAATCATAAAAGTATCATGACGCAATGGAATTACAGTAATTGTGAATTATCTCCTTTTATATAATCATGCGTATTCAATACACTTTCTTGTATTATTACATCGTGACAATCGAAATATTCTCCAATTGAAATATTTGTTGTAGTATGCGGCACTCTTCCTCCCGATGTTACACCGACTATTGTAGGCGGTGTACGGCCGAATATCACGGAATTTCCGTGGCACGCTACGATGTATCGCAATATAGGCAAGTCAAAGAAATTCTTCTGTGGAGCGAGCATTATTCAAGATAATCTCTTGATAACGGCAGCGCATTGTGTATATGATGAGATCAATAGACAACCAATTAATGCCAGATCAATTTATATATTAACGGGAAATATTTATCGTGATTATGATTATGCTCATAATCCAACCCTCGTTAAAAAGAATCAGGTTTGGAAGTACATAATGCAAATAACAAATTAATCTAGAAAGAACATTGTTGGTCATAAATGTTTACACACCTTCTTGCAGGTGAAACATATTTACATCGTACGTAATTATCTAGGACTTATAGGAAATTATCTCTGGGATATCGCAATACTAGAACTCGTTAGACCATTTATATTGTCAACTTGGTTGGTTCCCATATGTATAGATACTTTAAGCGATAGAGGTGTATTGGAAGCAGGTTCTTATGGAAAGGTAGCAGGATTTGGTAGAACCGCATTCGGTGAATCTAGCGCAATTTTACAGGCTTTAACAGTACCTGTAATTCCGCTCAGCCAATGTAGATCCGCTAGCCAAAATGCTAATACAGAACAATTTATTACCAATGATAAATTTTGTGCAGGTTATACAAATGGTCAGTAGAAAGATCTATTAAATATAACATTAATTAGCATGACAGTATATTTTTGTACTAAATTTATAAGAAAGATATTTGTAAAAAATGTAAACTTATTTTAATTTATAGAAGTTATAAAAAAAAATAAGAGGAAAGAATAAATTTAAGAATTGTTTTTAAATTTAAGATCGTTCTATACAAAGATGCGAAAAATAGAAAAATAACTTACAACAAGCATTGTATGTTTCAGGTTCTTCTGTCTGCGATGGTGACAGTGGTGGCGGATTAGTCTTTAAAACTAATCGTTTGTGGTATCTTCGAGGTATTGTTAGTGTTTCCCTTGGCACGATACAAAAGGATGGAACTGCTTATTGTGACAATAACTTGTATTCCTTATATACAGAAATATCCAGGCATATTTCATGGATACAAGATGTAATTACAAAAATAGAACAAAATCAGACACATATATTATGTTCAAATGAATCTCAAACGAGATGTTCTTAAATTTATTGATGATACCATCAGTTATGTGCAATTATTGAAAAAAATTGTTGTGTCCATTTGTCTTGTGCCATGTAAGTCTAAACTATTGTTTCTTTGTTGTATTGTTTGTCAAATGCGTAATCATGTGAAGAGAGTTGCACCTCTGTTGAATGGAATAATTAAAGACTTAAGAAATAAGTTTTTGTATGTATGTGATAAATGAGATTAATTTTACAACTCTAGCTGGGCTTACTAATATTTTATGTTTTTAAAAAATTCTTACTATTTTATAACATAAATACAGATATGATATAAAAAATGGATAGACAGAAATAGAATTTTAATTGTCATATTATCTATTTTGACTTCATATATATCAAGTTATACAAAACATATTTAATAAAAAAAATCTAAACATTTTTTTACATAATGTACAATAAATATATTTTCTATTAGATGATCTACAATAAAACATTTTTAAAAAAATGAGACAAATGATTTTATGAAGATATTAATATCAAGTTATTAATACCAATAGATTGACTATTGCAACTTACAAACACTCAGGTTTTTTCAAAGCCTTTTCTTTATTGGATGGTATAGCTGGCAGAGCAGTTACATCTTTGCTTGGTGAAACTAAACCTGTGTATTATATATTCCATTATATTTTATATAAAATATAATAAATTCCATATTTACCTTCCATGCATAAATCTTGCAAACGTTGCTTCAATTTTTCAATCTCTGGATTTGAATCAGGAACTGCAGCGAAAACATCTACATTATCTTCATCTAATAATTCTGCCAATTCCCTTTCCAATTCGATATCAGAGTCTGCATTGTTTAGTGTCTCAGATAAAACTAAATCTATCTCTTTGTTCTCCTCTAAAACCTAATCATTGAATAATGGATATAAGTACTTCATATTAAATCACAAGCGACATATACAACCACTTACCTCATTAATATCATCCATAACATCTCTGACACCAAATTCTGTTAAATCATTTTGTCCAATCTTCTTCAATACATCGGACCCAGTTTTATAAGCAGACAATACAGCAGAGTTAGAATGTGCATCCTTGATATTGTTGATGAGAACACGCAGATTTGCAAGAGCTTGCGCACGTTTTTCTATGGTCTTTTCTAGTTCCAATTTTCTTCTTAATTGTGCCTTTGCCATCTGACGCAACTCTTTTCCCAAATATAACTTTGCTTCATTAATAATATTGAGCTTTTCTTGCTCCAAAAGTTCTATTTCTTTGATTAGTTCATTTTCCTGTTTTGTCAGTTTATACATGCCTTCTTCTACCTCTGTAATTTCATTTACTGTTTGTACACAGATTTTAACTAGTAATTCACTATTTGGATTGGAACTCTTCTTAAAAACTACTTTTTTTCTTTGCTTTAACCATTCTAATGTTAATTTCACTGCATTCTCTGAAATCTGTTTTTTTGTATTGCTCTTGCAATATTCTACTATCTCCGATATTGGGAACAACATATTATCTTTTCTAATTTCAGTGATGGAGAGGATAATATCACTTAATTCTCGCACAATTCGCAAATGTATATATTTGACTTCTATATTATTAATCTTCTGGCCTACAACATAATTCTTTACCTTGGAAAATGACCAGCTAATTGGCTTTTTTACAAATATGTCAATTGACCATGCTGTCCATGTTTCACATGGTTCTTTAAAAAAATCAGTTTGTTGAATTATCTCGTTATTTCTAAAACAAATTTATAGAATATACACATTAATAAAACAGAAAAGAATATATAACATTAAAGCATTTTGAATTATATCCTATTTTTTACTATAATTGCCATTAGTATAATCACTGATGGATTAATAAAAACATTGAAAAAATGTGTATATATACTTATAAATATATGTTCATATATATTTAATATATAATATTTATATTAAATATATTTAATCTATACTTTTAATAGTTGCAACAATACCTTAGAAGCTCCTCAATTACAGTAACTAGACATAGTGGCGTACAGCCTTTTCTTTTGAAGGCTTCGTTCAAATCAATGATAGAAAAACTGCATTGCATGGTATGTTTCAGCCATTCGTATATTAGATTGTTCCAGAATTTGTATTTAGAAATCCAATCTTGCGGGTTTGCGGATTTACTGCGAAACGGCGAGAACAGCGCGCTCATCCTTTCTTCTTGATTCCAACATTCTGGCAATTTTTCTGCTGGTAGTGGCGAATTGCCACTGGTGTTTCCAACAATCATTTTACTATCAATACCAACGTCGTTCATGAGATTAATAGATTAATTAAATAAAATTTTGTAAATCACTTCAAGACGCACAAATTAATTTTAGGTTATAAAATTAAAATTTTGTTTAATCGTAGCAATTGCGTTCTATTTTCGTACACATGTATTTTTCTGTCGATCTCTCATCTTTATCAAGTTCATTCTGAGAAGTGCTTATGCTATAAAATATTATACGTATTATAAATAAAAGAAACACAGTTCCTCTCGAAACGTGAAAAGATGTGAGTGACAGAGTGACGTAATATAATTATAAACAATGGTTGCGTTTTGCAGACTCAACTGTTGCGGAACGGATTCGTGAACGTTCACTGCTATTGGATGATCCATGATGTAAGAATATCAGGTATTCTGTTCCCGCAGTAGCGCAGTAGTAGCGTGAATTTAGGTAAAAATTGGATTGGTTGTTTCCAGTATTGCTATCGCCATTATGTGCAATGAACACCCGTATCCTTATATCATGGGATGATCTAGAAGAATATACCAATAACAGCGGACGCTCACGGATTCCGCAATAGTTGAGTTTGCTGAATAATAAACGCAACCAATCTTACGATTTCGATTAAACGTTTGCTGAAAATACTTCAATGCAAACAAATCCAAAGATTCTTATTAAAATACTATTTTCTTATTCGCAATCTTTATTTTCTCATCTTCACACTCTTCTAATGTTCATTCATTTGAAGCTATTGTCATCATAGTTGTCATCAATTACTTCGAGACCTTTGAGATAGTTCAATATATTTACATCTCTTCTTACAGGAAATCAGATTTGTGTGAAATAACATGAATTGCGTGAATCAAGGTGGAATTATTGACTGATGATGATGACAATTCAAAACAGAAAATGGACTCTATTACATTATAAATTAATTTACATGGCATCAGGATAAAAGATATCGTATAAATGCGTAAGATATAAATGCTAATTAAATCTGATTTTAAAACAGTCAGTTATTGTAAAAAAAAACTGGATTTAAGAATTTTAGAATTTATACGACATAATCTACATAGATAAGTCACTCTAAAGTATCGTTTTGTTTCTCAGGAGCTGCTCGAGATCGCTCGGAATGAACTACTTATATTTAAAATGTAGAATTCATACTATATACATCTGTCATACGACGTCTGACATTCATCATAACAATGAATGTCAGATGTACAGACAAAACGAATAATACTTAGATTGCTTGGTATACTCCAACATGCTTCAACATGTTCTTATCACTTTAACGAGTGCATTTGAGTGAGTAAAAGCAGAGAAATTTCTTTCTGGTAGAAATTACGGTTGAAGGAAGTAGGAACATATTGGAGCATGCGACGCGAACAAACCTTCTATTATCGGTTATGAGTAAAAACGCACCTTACACATCTCATTTGTCACTTTTACACAAGATGGCATTGTGAAAATTTACGTTTATGTTATAAAAGCATCCGTTGAAGGATTTAATTTGAATTGAATTCTATTTGATACGAGATGGGCGTTAAAGATCTGTGGAATGTTTTATCGCCTTTATGTGAGAAGAAACCACTGTACGAGCTACAGGGGAAGACCATCGCGATCGATTTAAGCGGATGGATCGTGGACAGCCAAACGATCGTTGATAATATGGTACAACCGAGGATGTATCTTAGGTAAATCTGCTTTGATTCAACTTATTTTTATTCGTTGAAATATATTTAATTAAATGACATTAGAAAATATTAAATATATAATGGATCAATAGTGGATAATTATTAACATACAATACATGTTTTTAAAATTTATGTATAATAAATTTGTATTTAAATACAAAACAATAAAATGTATATTATTTTGTTTTTTAATAATTATCATTTATATGATTTGCTTATATATTTGCTTATATATTTGCAGAAATTTGTATTTCCGTACGGCATTCCTTCTTGTGCATGGGATATCTCCGGTATTTGTATTGGAAGGAAAGCCACCTATCCTAAAACATAAAACTATTGCACGAAGGAACGATGTTCGTAGTAGATTTCAGGAGAGAAAAACTGCTAAAAGAGGAGGAAGAACACAGTTTAATCGAGTTCTAAACGAGTGTAAAGAATTATTAAGATGCATGGGTGTTGCTTGTATACAGAGCTGTGGTGAAGCAGAAGCTATGTGTGCTTATTTAAATGAAGATGGAGTATGTTCATGTATTTAATTTTTTTTATAAATTATTCATTATCTTTAAAAGAAAAATGTACTTTTAGCTTGTAGATGGATGTATAAGTCAAGACAGTGATTGTTTCTTATATGGTGCAAAAGTGGTATACAGAAACTTTTGTATGAGTACCCATGGAAATTATGGAGCTACTGGTGGCTCTGTAGATGTCTATAGTATAGAAAAAATAGAGAAGATGTTAAATATAGGACGAAATAAAATGATAGCATTAGCTTTGCTGTGTGGTTGTGATTATGATGAGGGAGTGAATGGTGTTGGAAAGGAGGCTGCTTTAAAATTTTTTAAGACTGTGAAAGAGGAAAATGCTTTACAAAGGTTTAAGTATATTGTATGCTCATCAAATTTATCAAATTTTGTAACTGAACTGTACAATTAAACTTGTTTTTCTTTTTTTTTTTTCTTCAGAATTCAAGATTGGAGAACTGATACAAGATTGAACAAAGCTGAATGTGATTTGTTAAATCCAAGTTTATGTACATCATGTGGTCACCCAGGAAAACTGCAAAAGCATACAAAATCAGGTTGTGCTGATTGTGGAACTATTAGGAAATGTAATGATGATTTTAGGTAAAAATTATTATATTGTTACATATATTTCTTTAGAAATAATAATTTATCATTTTTTATGAGAGATTATATTTTTATGTAGGGAAAAAAGAGTATTGATATTAAATGAAATATCGCTAAGAAAGAAGGCGCTTTGTGATGAAAATTTTCCAAATCAGGAATTAATAGATGAATTTCTTACTAGGAAAGATTCAGTTCCCACTAAATTAGATATAAAGTGGAAGCAACCTCAAGTGAATGAATTTATTGTAAGTTTATCATTACGTATGTATATCATAATATGTTAAATAATCTCTCTACATTTACTATTTTTTCAGAATTTTATGAACAAATATGTATGTTGGGAACCGCAATATGCTTTCGACAAAATATTTACATTAATTACTAGATGGCAACTTTTGCATCTACCAAATCTTACCTTAGATGAACGTTTGTCTATGACAGATTTATTTATTCCTGATAGTATAAAAAAGATACGTAATATTAGATCTATAGCCAGTTATGAAATTATATGGAAAAAAGAGCATGATGCAATAAAAATGCTAAAAGAATATAAAGAGCAAATAAATGAGAATGGCGATGAGAATGATGACGATGATGTAGATAATAATTTACTAACAAGTATTGAGCCACAAGACTTGGTTTTAAAATGTTATCCAAAATTAGTTGAAGTATATGAAAATACTAGAAATGTAAAGACGAAAAAGAGAAAAGTAAATTCTCGGAAAAAAAAGGCTACAACAAATGTAGAAGATAATGATACCAGAATAAAAGATACTACGAAATCAAAGCAAAAGAAAATAAAAAAGAAAACAGAAAAAAATAATAAAAATATCGATGAATTTATAACTAAAAATAATGTAATATCCTTAGAAGATTCCTTTGAGCAAATGGTAATTTCACCAAAAAGATCAAAGCAGGAAAATATTAGAGATAGAGTGCATGCATTACAAATGAGGGACGCGTCTAAAGATGTTGAGATAATGAATATAAAACAAATGAAACGTGGGCCGCAATTTCAAAGAGTTCTGGAGATACAAAAGATAAATTTAAAATTGAATAATACGTTTGACAGAATATTTAGTGAACTTTCTCCTGATGATTTTACAAGCGAAAATGAAGATAATGATTTAGATATAACAAATGTAATAGAAAATATATGTAGCAAACAAACTTTCCAATTTAGTAAAACAAACTGTCAATCTATAGAATCTACTAGCCAATCTGCAGAAAACATAGAAGAATGTATAATAATTGATGAACCTGTGACGTGCACTAGAAAAAATTATATTCATGCAGAAAATGAAAAGCAAAAATTGAATAACTCTGATGATGAATTTGGCTTTATTAATGAATCATATATTCCTATTAATCAAAGAATACAAGAGAAGAAGACAGGAGAAAGCCGAAGATTTTTGTCTACATACAATCATACAACAAAAAAGTTTGACTTCGATTTTGAAAATATCATGGACCAAACTGATAATGAAAGTATACATTTAAACTAGAAATTAAAATGCCTATAATGGTCGAAGCTGAATCTTCATTGCTTAAATAATTCAATCTTGAATTATTATATATATGTATTTGCATATATATGTGTATGTTGTAGTCTTTCGAAACTGCGCGCCGAATTTTTCCAGACTAAACGCAATTAAACTATTTTAGTAATCGTGAATTGACAAGAAATTTTAATAATTTGATGCTACAATCAGACATAGTATTATAAAGATGTTAATGAATCAAGAATCATTGAACCAACTTTTTACCCTATGAAATTATCGACTTCATATCTATTGGATTATAACGTGCATGCAGTCGATATTTTCTCATAAGGTAAAAAGCTGGTTCAATGACTCTGTATATAGTATATATAATAATTCAAGAATCAATTCATTGAATTATTTAAGCAATGAAGATCCAGCTTCGACCGTTATAGATATTTTGATTACTAGTATTGATTGTGTTCTCATATATGCGATCTAAAATAAAAATTTTTAATATTGTATACATTTGAATATATAATATCATATAAAGCACTTAATTTTTAATAACTAACAAGATGTAATGGAAAATTTTAAATAATTAAAACATAATTTTATTTTATATTATATCTGATATTTGTTAAATACTGATTTATCTGAAATATGTGTACTTCGCGCTTAACATATTTCAACGTCCTACATGTTTTATAAATGTTTTACAGTTTGATATTTAAATTTGATTCTAAGAGTGTGCTAATGATGTTTTTATCGTGTAAATTATATTTATAAATATATGTATATAGTACAATTTTTTGTTTTATTTAGTTTGAAATATATGAAAGTATGCAATCTATTTGTTAGTACAAATTTAAGCAGCCATGTTTATCTTTGATTAAATAAAAATTTTCAGTAGCAAATATATATCTTCTTATTGTCAAATTTTATTCTTATTATCAAATTATTTTAAGAGTATGTAATATTCGTTAAAACAAACCAAAAAGTCTTAATGAACAATACTCCGAAAACCTTTTTGAGTTATGAAGCATTTTCTTCTGTGAAAAATAGAAAATAAAATTTGGTATCACCTTTTGGGAACACCCTGTATATATATATATATATATATATATATATATATATATATATATATATATACACACACACACATACACACACATATATATAAAAGAGTAACAATTATTAAATATAAAACTATATAAATATTAT
>Ga0157364_1008306_pt1 | contig 10758 bp, 10 predicted proteins | sample AttsexASBM2_FD_111476 | JGI IMG/M metagenome (GOLD analysis project Ga0157364, IMG submission 111476) | Fungus gardens microbial communities from leaf cutter ant in Ribeirão Preto, State of São Paulo, Brazil - Atta sexdens ASBM2 | ecosystem: Host-associated > Fungi > Mycelium > Unclassified ... | reverse complement strand
TATTTATGAGATATCAGCTAACAAAACTTTTACAGTTACTGATGGCCTGATATCTCAGTTATTTGTTGTTGCTTTTGTACATCCTATATATGTGTGGATAGCCCTCATTTGGGGCTTTCCAGCACAACTTAGTTTGTGAAAGCTGGTTCACTTGTTGTGGAGATACAAGCTGAATGAAGTTTGTAACAACCCTCCAATATTGTTGTTGAAGTTTATAGGATTCTTTTCATCTCTAGGATACCAAATATCACTGCTAATCCCATGGAATTCATCTATTTGACCCTGCTGTTCTCCACTGCTAATCTTCACTGAGCCCAACAATATCTAACATTGTTGTCCCTTTATATCAGTTACTGATGGTAATTCTACTTCCTTTTTAGGCTACATTCTAAATATCTCTATTAGAAACATCCCTGATTATACTGTCCTTGTCATTTCTCATGAAGTGATCCAGGAGATTGTAATATATAGTAGAGGTATATAAAATGCCTGCTATCTCTAGGAACCTTACTCTGTTTTTTTAGGTTTTTCTAGAGATCATAGAGCTCTGTAAAATCCTATGGACTTTGCCCAGTTATCCTAACAACAGAATGATTCTTCTCTTTGGAATCTCAAAAAATCCTTAAGTCTGGTGGTCTATGATTGTCTACTCTAATATCTTGACCTCCTTCATCTTTTTTTGCTTTTCATCCAATATTAGCTTCCAAATACATCCACAATCTTTTCAACATAAATAAGGTCTTGAGCTTTCTCTAGTAACATCTACAGAAAGTAGCCAAGTACTAGCATGCCTCAGAGATATCAACAAATAACATTCTCACTAGTCTCATAAATCAACTCTGTAATTTGTACACTCTAATATCAAATCCTGCCCCTGCACTTGTAGGTGTACCTCCCCTTCAACATCAAGACTTCCTTCTCCCACCAACATTTATATATCTGAAAACCTCTCTTACTACTCTCAATCCTATGTCCCACCTTTACTAAACTTCAGCAATAATTAGCAAACAAAACAAGTCTTTCTCAGCTTCTATTCTCTATATATCTGGTTGTCTATAGACCAGTTTTTTCATAACCAGAATAAGGTTCTCTAGGCTCTATTATTTTTCAAAAGTGGCCATACTTTGAAATGGTCTGAAGGTATATTCTACAAAGTATCAGTCACTAGCACCTTCTCTGTTATGTTGTAAACTAAGTTTGAACAGCTCTTTCAAGACTAATTCTTTCCCACCAATACTACTACTGAAGCAGTCAACAAGTTAGAAAGAACCATGTATTATCAAGGAAAGGTGCAATATTAAAAATGTTGGGTTTTGAAAATGAAAAATTCAACTAAAAAATAATTGCAAAAATATATATAAATGGTCTTTTATGTAGTTGAGGTATATAAAGTAGACTCACTTATACTATGAACTCTATCAAGTTCTCTTGTATTAACCAATACAATGTTCCTCTTTTGTTCTAACTCTTGGATTTAGGTCATAACACTCTCCATTTAGTGCAAAATTACAGGAATCTCAATATGATCACAATAAAGAACAAATACCCACTTCTGCTAATCTATAAGCTTATTACAAAACTCTTACCAAGCTAAACATACACCAGGCATTCAGAATATTCACATCAAGTCTAGTGATGAGTAGAAGACAGCCTTCTGTATAAACCATGGACTTTTTGAATATCTTATAGTGGAGTGTTGTAGCAACTACTAGTCAAAAGACTAATAGAACTACTAAGGTAGACTTATAAGTAAAGTATTTCATGAGAATCACAAGAGAACTCAATAAGAAGTCCCTGATGCATTCCTATACTATTTATACAAGTACACATGGTCTGTGCTAATCAATAAATAATCCTACCCTAATATCCATGTATCCTCTATGAGTGCACAATATGTACACTATGAGTGTCATATGCTAAGTCTATCTGGCTAGAGTATACATTACTGTGGTGATACTGCTTTCTCAACATCTAATATACAAGCCTGCCTTTCACAACAGCCACCTTCCTCACAACATGCTCTCATAGTGGTAATCCAACAATCCAGATATTCCATCTTCTATGATAGGGATATTCCTATTTGACTTAGTCTTCCATGGCAAAGTCATACTCCTGTCAGTGTTTCATCACTAAAGCCCTGACTTAGAGCAATAGGGGCTATACTACTGAAACCCTGAACATCTTCTATATTATATACTTATATATAAGACTAGTAGTTACACTGTAATTTGCTAGTCTGATAATTGACAAAGATAACTCTTATTGAACTCAATCTCTAGTATTCAACAGCAACACACCTATTAGTACTCACTCCCATCTCAGACTTATCCCTCTTATCTGAAGTTGCAACCATATGGCAGACAAACAGCACAGCATATAAGCTGAAGCCAAGATCATTCTACAAGTCTGTATATCTCTGAGTCTATCTTGTGGACTTTCACCTCTGGTGTGAACTGCAACTGACAATGAGATAAACATGCTATTTAACATGTATCTTGACATTATCCTTCCAGCCTCTTCATTATCCAAGAAAAACAAAAACAAAACAAAATAAATATTAAATCAAGAAAAATAAATAAAAAGAAAAAAAATGTTCAAGTCCAAGTACACTATAATATGGAGGATATTATGATAGTATACTTAGACAACATTCTTATTTTGACTTGGATATTGAAAGATCATTACAAAGTAGTCTGTAGGATTTTGAAAGTCTTGGCTGAGCACAAGTTATTCCTTCATTCTAAGAAGTGCAAGTTCAATAAACCACATATTGAGTACTTATATCTGGTCATTTCAGAAGATCAAGTTGAGATGGACCCTGTGAAAGTTACTAGAGTTCATAACTGGCCTGTACCAACTACTTGTATAGATTTACAGATATTCCTTAGCTTTACTAATTTCTACTAAAGATTTATCCACAGCCTTTCAGACATTTTCTGCTTCCATTTCGATGTAACAGGGGGCAATAGTACTTGGACCTGGAACTCCACACAGCAATTAGCTTTCAATGTCCTTAAGAAAGCTATTACTACAGCACCAGTCTTAATCTCTCTAGATACTTTTGTCTCATTTTATATCAAAGCAGACAACTTAGACTTTACAACTAAAGCAGTACTTTCCCAGGCTTCCAGAAAAAACAGTAAATAGCACCTAGTCACATTTCTCAACAAATCTCTCTCTGGTAGAATACAACTATGAGATATATAATAAGGAGATACTAGTAATTATCCATACATTGAAAGAATAGTATCATTTCATAGAAGGAGCTGCAGTCTCAGTTAAGATCTAGATAGACCATAAAAACCTGAAGTATTTCATGACCATCAAGAAATTGAACCAACAACAAGCCTAGTGGTCATTGTACCTGGCATAGTTTAACTTCTTACTGCACCATTATCCAAAGAAGTCCATGGAAAAGTCTAACATAGTGTTTAGACAAGTAGATCATGGTACCAGTTTCCAAGACAATTAGGGTGTAGTATTGCTCAAGCTGGAATTCTTTACTGTAGTGAAAATAAAAGAGAAAGCCCTCTTAGTAGACATCCAGTAAAGAAACTAACTAGACAAACAAGAGGAATCTATGGCTTGGGCTACATATAAGCTTTATAATCCAGCAATTAAGTCATTGTAGTCTTTGGAATAGTTAGAAACAAAAGAACTTGGTGAAGTTCCTAGTATAGATAAGTCTACTTTATATACCTCTAGTACATAGTCTGTGTGTACTTTACATCTAGCCTATCATAAGTCATGTATATAAGTATATAATATCATCTTTTACAGATTCTTCTAGGTATCACATGGTGTTGTGACTGTTACTGTAATATATGTGACCAAATTGTGACATCTGTAATAGTCATAGGTGATATCACATTATCTTTCTTTTACTAGAGTCCAAAAAAGAATTGAGAAAAGTTAAAAGAGAAAAATAAGAGAAACTTAAGTAATAGAAAAAAGATACAAGTCTACTATTTTTAAGTCTGACATTAACCTCCCTTCAAGATTTCTCCTCTGGAGAAATGGACTTCCATCTTTGCTAATTTTTTTCTAGCTTCTTCAAGTATTCTTTTTCAAATTTTCCATTATCCCACCCATATAGTATTTTTACTATGTATTTTCCAAGTAGCTCCCCTCTTCTGAATTTTTGTTCTTCTACACCCTCCAACTTCTCTTATCTCCTAACTTCTATGCTTATTCTCCCTTCAAAGTCTGCTACTATCTCATTGATATTTCCTAAGTTCTCTTTTTTCTCCTATATATTGTGTTCTGCTGTAAATCTCTTCCAGTATATCAAGTATTTTGTAACTTCCCTTATTTTTTCATTTATTTGATATTTTCTCCACCTCCCATTCTTTTTTTCTATTTACTTCTACTAGTTTTGGTTTCTCTACTCTCTATCCTTCACCAATTCTTGATACCTTACTATACAACTTATATTCACAACTATGTAAATTCTTATTGTAGTTGGTAGTTTTAATTTAACTGCATTGGTAGATACTATCTCTTCAATGGTATATGAACCCACATATTAGTCCACTAGTTTCCTTGCCAGTTGCTTCTTGAACATTAATGTCAGAATTGTAAATGATAGACTTAATTACATTCTATTTCTCTTTTTATTTTTGAGTCTCTTTCTTTTTATTATTATTTTGGACTTAGACAAAAGTGTGATGTCACAGGGTTGTCACATATGTCACAGTTACAGTCACCCAATCAGATGACACAAAGAAAGTCATAGAAGGTCCTAGAACAGATAACATTATACAGCATGGTAATAACATGTTAGTCTTATAGCAAGCATATATACTTTAGGGTAGGATAGTTGTAGTGTGTGCACAGACCACAGTCTGTGGTATATAAGGTAGACTAGTTTGTACTTGGAACTCTATTGAATTCTTTTGTATTACTCAATACAAAAGATCATCTTTTACCCTTATATAAGATCTTAAGTTATAATATTGGAACTTGATTTCCTTTCATGAGACTGCTCAACACAGAGCTCTCTCTATTTCTTATTCTTGATTATCCTTGACTAAAGACAACATTGCCTTTAGTCAAGAAGAATTGTCAGACCCTAGGCATAAGAGGTATATAAGTTAGACAGAAGATGCCTAGCTGTTTTTATTGCATTAAAGCCTACTAGTGCTTTAAGAATGTATTGCCTTGCATGGATGTAATCTATACTTCTTTTCATTACTAGTTCTGTACTGTTAGTCTCCTTGTGACTAGTACATGTAGGAGAATGACAAGTATTCTTAAGATCTTATCTGGAGTAGAACAATCTTCTTAGACCAAAATCATTTACATTTTCTTTAAGGTAGTAGTAGATAGTGTGAGGTAAGACAAGAAGAGGGCCTACTAACACTTATTGAGATTACTTCAAACTCAGAATCTGAGTCTGAGAGTAAGACTAGTATTGGCTCCTCTCTATTACACCTTTATATGTTTTCATCTTCAACACCACCACCCATCAATTCCTCACCCTCTTACAACAACAACAACAATACTATGAGTTAACATGATTTGCAACAAATTATCAAGCAGTAGCAGGAGTAGTTGGCAGTGATGTAAGCATAGATACAAACATTGCTGGCAGGAGAAGTAGGAGGGAAAATGATAAAGAGATCCAATACAGGATCCAATATAGAGGTGGCTAAGCTACTATTGTTCAATGGAAAGGCTAATAGAGTAGGAGAATTTATTATAGCATGTAGGTTATACTTGAAAATAAGGATGAGGGGAACAACAGTAGAGGAACAAATACAATTGGTATTGTCATATATACAGGGAGGATTAGCTGATGTATGAAAGGAGAATTTATTAGAAGATTTGGAAGCAGGAGAAGCAGAATTTGGGTCAGTAGGGGAATTTTTACTAGAGTTAAGGGAAGACTATGGAAGAGTTCATACAAGAGTTTAGAAAGGCAGCCAGAAGAAGCAGGTATGAGGAAAGAGCATTGGTGGAGGAGTTTAAAAGAAAGATGAATGGAGTAATCAGAAGAAAGTTGATAGAGGCAAAAAAGCCTCCAACTAGCATTAAGCAGTAGTACAAATGTACTACTAATTTGAATAGGCATTGGAGGGAGAGTAAGAGGGAAGAAGAAAGACTAAGAAAATGGAAAGAAAATGAAAATCAGAGGCAGAGATGGATAGGTACAAGGAGTAATCAAGGAGGATTTAGGCCATAATTTCCTCCTCTTCAAGTGTGGCCTAGAAGGCAAGAAGTACAGCAGATGCTAGCAGTACTAACACCAATGGAAGGAGTAAATAGAATGAACACAATCATGGTCAGAAACTTCCTGCAGAGACAAAGAAGAAGAGAAGGGAAAATGAGGAAATATTCTTATACAATAGATATAGATAGGAGGAGGAACTGTTATAGCTATGGAGAATTTAGCCACTTAGTGAGAAATTGTAGAAATAAGAGAATCAATGCCTCTACTATTACTCCTTCTTGCATATCAATCTTCTCCAGTCCAATCTTCACTATTACTTCTCTTAATATATCTTCATTGTCTAGGTTATAGCACAATATTTTTTCTATTACTTTACTAAGCATTGCAAACCTATTGTAATTACTAGAGCCTAGTCAAAAATCACTAGATTCTCTTTCCCATTTAAATTATTCACATTATTTAAATTGTACCTATATTCCAATCTTCTCTCTTGTTCCATAATTTTCTAGTTTCTGCAATTTCTTGCCAGATGTCCAAATCTACTATAGCTATAATAATTCCTTCCCCTATCTATATACATGGCATATAAATCTTGTCCAGATACAAATCTTGCCTACTATTATATTGGGAAATAATAGGCCAAAGAAAGAGAATTAAATATGAGAGTAATGGGAATGCTTCAAACAATTTAAAAGAAAAGGAGAGTCTAGTAGTCCTTGACTAGGCTCTTGTAACAAATTCCATGTGCTAGCTAAAAAAATAAAAAAACATAAGAAAAATAAAAGAAGAAGAAGTATTAAGAGAGGTAACAGTGAAGATTAGTCTAGAAAATATAAATATGCAAGAAGGAATCATAGTAAAAGCATTATTAGATAGTAATGTCAGAATCACAGACAGTGGACTTAAGTTGATTTTATTTTTATTTTTTATTTTATTTTATTTTATTATTTATTTTTTAGTTTGAGAAACTAGGGTTAGGATTTAGTGTGATATTACATGTTACTGTCACAAATGGTCACATGACAAGGCCCAGTGTCACACATCTGTCACATAACACAATGGAAGACAGTAGAAGGTTCTGGAAAGAATGTCATATAATGTGTATAACACATATTAACCTTAAAGTAAATACATAGTCATACATAGTCATTAGGGTAGGCTAATTGCAGTAGTAGCACAAACCATCAGTCTAGGTATATAAGGTAGACAATTCTGTACAAAGTTCTCTATCAAGTTCTCTTGTGTTAACTCTAATATAAAGTTCTTTTCTTTGACTCACTCTAAAGCCTTTAAGTTGTAACAAGTAAAGCAACTGGGTTGGTGATGAGTTCAGAGTTTGCAAAAAAGTAAGGGTAAAAATTTAAAAAAATTAAGAAGCCTATTTATATAAGAAATATGAATGGTTTCTTCAATAAGGAGAAAAACTATTGAGTATACAATAGAGATTAATATTTATCATCAGGAACATAGGAAGAGAATGGAGATTAATGTCATTGGAGGGTATAAGTGGAGTATAATCTTTCTCTAGTCTTATACTATGTAGAGAAATCTATTCTTTTTCATGATAAATTAGAATGACCTTTGGTTTTAGCTTGTATGTTGCATCTCTACTAGCCATACTGGTCATATATCTTAGAATGGGACTTGGAGACTTAGTAGGTGGAAAACCACTGGAGGTAACAAGATGTATCATTACTAACACCAGAAATAAGTATTAGTTTTAGTCAATTTTCAAAATAACTAATACAGTCCACAATCCTGAGATTGATTGGAAAACAGAGGAAGTAAAGATGATGAGGTGTTCAGAAGAATATGGTAAGCAGTGGAGACCAAAGCAAGGAAAACTGGAATGGCAAAAGCAAAAAGAAGAAGAAAAGAGAGAAAAGAAAGAAAAATTAAAGAAAGAAAAGAAAAAGAAAAAATCAAAAGGAAGTAAGATGATGAATATGAAGAAAGTAGCAGAAGAGTGGGAAATTTGGGATGAGAAAGAAGAGATAGCAAGATCAGAGAAAGAAATAAAGAAGTTAGCACTGAAACAATTCCATAAGTGGAATACTAATGAGGAAGATATGAGACCACACAATAGAGTTGAAAGAGAAGTTTATACCTAGAAAAGGGAAAATTTATCTCTTGTCTAGAGAAGAATAAGAAGTGAGAGAATTTATTCAAGAGCAAATGAGAAAAGGGTACATTTGACTATCAAAGTCATCACAAATAGTACTAGTATTCTTTGTAGGAAAAAATGGGAAGAAGAGAATGGTACAAGACTATTAGTACCTTAATGAGTGGGTAGTGAAGAGCAATTTACCCATTACCACTAATTTCATATATTATTGAGAACATTGGGACCAAGAAGATATTCATGAAGTTGGATCTAAAATAGGGGTATAACAATATGAGAATTAAGAAAAGAGATGAGTGAAAAGTGGCCTTTATAACCTCAAAAGAGTCATTTGAGCCAATAGTCATGTTCTTTGGGTTAACAAATTTACCAGCCACACTCCAAGCCATAATGAATGAGTTGCTAAGAGACTTGATTAATATGGAAAAGGTAGGGAGTTTTATTGATGATGTGATAATAGAGATAGAAAGTGAGAAAAGACATGATAAACTAGTAGAGGGGATATTAAGAAGAATGGAGGAAAATGATTTGTACATGAAGCCAGAGAAGTGTAAGTAGAAAGTAAGGAAGGTAGACTTTCTAGGAGTAGTGATTGGGCTGGAAGGAATAAAAATAGAGAAAGTAAAAGTAAAAGCAGTGTTGGATTAGCCAGTTTCTAAATCAGTTAAGGATGTACAAAAGTTCTTAGGGCTGGCTAATTATTATAGGAGGTTTGTGGAAGGGTTTGCAAAGATAGTGAGGCTATTATATGAGTTAATAAGAAAAGAACAGAAATGGGAATGGAAAATTAGGCAAAAGAAGTCATTTGAAGTGTTGAAGAAAAGATTCACAATGGAACCAGTATCAGTAGTACCTGACTTGGACAGGAAGATGAGAATGGAGATAGATGTGTCAGATTATACAACAGGGGAAGTATTATCAATAGAATGTGATGGTGAAAGGTGGAGACCAGTGGCCAAATTGTTGAATAAAATAGAGTGAAATTATGAAATTCACAACAAAGAGATGTTGGTGGTGATCAGGGGACTAGAAGCTTGAAGATACTTTTTAAAAGGCACCAAGTTCAAATTCAAGGTCTGGACAGACCATAAAAATTTGGAATATTTCATGAAGACAGAAGTTAAATTAGAAATAGGCTAAATGGGCATTATATTTGTCTAGATCTGATTTCACTTTAAAGCATATGCTAGAAGTTAAAATGGAAAAGGCAAATGTTTTGAGTAGGAGACCAGATCTGAAAACAGAGGTCAAAATGATAATGAAAATCAGAAATTAATAAAGGAAGAATAGATATAAGAAATGATGAAAGTGATAGTAAAGAGACCAGAAATAGAGTTAGTAGAAAAAATAAAAAATACAAGAGGGAAAAATAAAGAAGTAGTAAAGATAGTAGAAGAGATAAAGAGAGTGAGAGTGAAAGCATTGAGAGGGGATGAGTAGGAAATTGAAGAAGACTTAGTGTTGAAAGAAGAGAAGGTATATATACTAAAGGGTGAGATGTTGCAAACAAAAATAATCCAGCTACACCATGATGTACCAGTAGTAGGGCATAGGAGAAGATGGAAAACAATAGAGTTAGTAACAAGGAATTATTAGTGGTCAGAAGTTACAAGAGATGTAGAAAGATATGATTTATGTTAGAGAATAAAGAATAGAACAGAGGCACTAGTAGGAAAGTTAATGGTGAATAAAGTACCAGAGAAGGTGTGGACATACTTAATGGTAGACTTTATTACCAAGTTACCATTGGTAGCAGAAAAGAATGCAATTTTGGTAGTGTGTGATTGGTTGTCAAAAATAGCATACTTTGTAGCAATAACAAAAGGGACATTGGCAGAGGGATTAGTGAGATTGTTCAGAGATAATGTGTGGAAGTTACATAAATTACTAGAGAGTGTAATTAGTGATAAAAAATCCTAGTTTGCAGCAGAATTAACAAAGAAGTTAAACAAAATGTTAGGAATAAAGATAAGGTTGTCAACAGTCTTCTACCCACAAACAAATAGATAGATAGAACAAATAAACCAAGAGTTGGAACAGTACTTGGGGTTTTTTACAGAGTACAGACAGACAGATTGGCCAAAGTAGTTAGTATCAGTAGAGTTTGTAGTAAACAGCAAAGTTCATTCAGCAACAAAGATATCACCTTACTACCTTACTGGCTACTACTCTAATTAAATCATGTATTCTAATATTTCTAAGGACCTTTTTACTAGAGAATATTATTACTCTACATATCAGAGTTGAAGATAATAAACTCTATTTATTTTCATTTTCTTTTCTTATTTATATTTTCTTTTCCATTTTATTTTATTTTTAGACTTAGGGTGAAGGATTAGTGTGACATCACATGTGACTGTCACATATCTGTCAAAATTCACAGTCACATGATCATATATCACAGAAGGATGTAGAAGGTTCCAAAACAATAGTTATACTATATGTCAATAACATATAGTACATA
>Ga0157364_1008305_pt1 | contig 10758 bp, 9 predicted proteins | sample AttsexASBM2_FD_111476 | JGI IMG/M metagenome (GOLD analysis project Ga0157364, IMG submission 111476) | Fungus gardens microbial communities from leaf cutter ant in Ribeirão Preto, State of São Paulo, Brazil - Atta sexdens ASBM2 | ecosystem: Host-associated > Fungi > Mycelium > Unclassified ... | reverse complement strand
TCATGTATGAGGATATGCGCAATATATATGAAAGAGGAAAAATTAGAAAAAAGAATAAGAACAGATATGATACAATTATTTATATATATATATATATATATATATATATATATATATATATACATACATACATATAATTTATATCAAATGTCGATAATGACGTTTTTTTTAATTATCCTGGGACTCCATTGATTGTCACAAAAATTTGCTCAGAGCAGGCTACTCTTTAATAATATTTTGTTGATGTCAATTATTGAAAGCGAACTAACTTAAACTGGTGATACAATATGTTTGTTTTCCTACTGGATTGCTAGCTGGATTAAAATTTTGCCACTGTATTAGCTGTGGCTGATAATGATAGCATCGCAATCAATAAGATGACAAGAATCTAATAATCGAGCAAGAAAATAAATAATAAAATTGTGTGCCGCCGGCTTTATAATTTCATGAAAGATCCATTAAAATATTTTAATTCAAAAAAAGTAATAATTTAAAAAAATCGTCAAATATCACAATTCAGAAAGAATTTTTTTTTAAGTGAAACGAAAATAACATTTAATCATATCAAGAACATTTTTCTTTTTGTTAATATTACTTGATTAATTAATAAGTTTCTATCAAAAATAATTTTTCCTCTTTTCTGGGAAACTTTATTTTTTGTACTTAATCTTTTTCACTTTTGAAATAAATATATATATGTATCTTGGAAGGTCCAAGAAATATTGAATTTTGATCTAAACTTCGAGATAAATCAAGGAACAATCTATATACATTACTATACATAATATTTTTATGAAATATGAAAATATGAATATTTCTTTGTGAGATAATATTAAACATAACATAATTTATGATTTTGTAGGTGTAATGTTAGCAGTAGACAAAGTCAAAGATGAATTGAAAACTCTGAGCAAACCTGTCACAACACCCGAAGAAATCGCTCAAGTGGCAACAATATCCGCTAACGGCGACAAAGCCGTCGGCGACTTGATCTCGGACGCTATGAAGAAGGTCGGGAAGGAAGGTGTGATCACTGTGAAAGATGGCAAAACACTCATCGACGAACTTGAGGTCATAGAGGGGCTGAAGTTCGACAGAGGTTACATTTCTCCATACTTCATCAACTCCAGTAAAGGAGCCAAAGTTGAGTTCCAAGACGCGCTCCTTCTCTTTAGCGAGAAAAAGATCTCTTCCGTACAAAGTATCATACCCGCTTTGGAATTAGCGAATTCACAACGCAAACCTCTTGTCATAATCGCTGAGGATGTGGATGGAGAAGCTTTATCGACTCTCGTTGTTAATCGTTTGAAAATTGGGCTACAAGTAGCTGCGGTTAAAGCTCCCGGTTTTGGTGACAATAGGAAGGCCACTCTTCAAGATATGGCGATATCCACCGGTGGCATTGTGTTCGGTGATGATGCCAATCTAATCAAATTAGAAGATGTTCAGGTATCTATCCAATCTATAATAGTTTGATTGTATCATTTTATTGTTTTCAAAAAGGATTATTTATTTTTTTTTTATTTTTTCATAATTTTAACTCTCCATTAAACTTTTATAAATTTAGGCATATGGGATAAAAGTTGGAATTTGAATTTGAGACTTGCCAACTTGTTGAGTTTCGTTCTCATACGGAATCACATTACTCCAGTTAAAATTGATTTCACAAATAACTTTGACCTTATTTAGATTTAGAATTTTTGTGTAATTTCTAATTCCTTAATAATGGAAGAATCTTTTCTACTTAAATAATAGAGTTAAGTAATGGCAGGATTGGGAATCAAACCCAAACTTATTACTTTAGGCAACTGTTCTACTATTAAATTGTCTAGCATTCATCAGCCACACTTTAACGAATGTAATACTTTTTTCTCTAGCTAAGTGACTTGGGCCAGGTAGGAGAAGTCATCATTACAAAGGACGACACTCTCATCTTAAAAGGCAAAGGAAAAAAGTCTGATATCGATAGAAGAGCCGATCAAATTAGGGATCAAATTGAAAACACCACATCCGATTATGAAAAAGAGAAGCTGCAAGAACGTCTGGCAAGATTAGCGTCAGGCGTCGCTGTCTTGAGAGTTGGCGGAAGCAGTGAGGTGGAAGTTAACGAAAAGAAAGACCGTGTACATGATGCGCTCAACGCTACTCGCGCCGCTGTCGAAGAAGGAATCGTTCCTGGGGGTGAATTTTTATTTTCATCAGCTTGTTTTCACGTAGCTCGCATACTTAAATATATATTAAATATATATTTATTAAATAAATATTTATTAAATATATATTAAATATAACATTAATTTTTTACATATATATAACATTAATTTTTTAGGTGGTACCGCATTGTTGAGATGCATACCAATATTACAACAACTTAAGGCTGTAAATGGTGATCAAGAAACTGGAATCAAGATCGTGGCGAATGCTTTGCGTATGCCATGCTTGCAGATCGCGCAGAACGCCGGCGTTGACGCCAGCGTGGTAGTGGCTAAAGTAAGCGAGGGCAAACTCGGCTACGATGCCCTTAAGAACGAATACGTCGACATGATTGAAAAGGGCATCATCGATCCGACAAAAGTCGTACGAACAGCACTTACGGACGCTGCCGGTGTGGCATCATTATTGACAACGGCAGAAGCAGTCGTCACCGAGATACCTAAGGAGGAACCCCAACCACCAATGGGCGGTATGGGCGGTATGGGTGGAATGGGCGGTATGGGCGGCATGATGTAAAAAGTGAAACACAAAGACTGAGATAAAGACAGTCCATGAGTTACACTCTTGTTTGTAATGAAACGCGATTGTACTATGCTATATTGTTTAAATAATTTAAATATTATTTAAAAAATTTTATTAACATAGATTCTGTTCAAACGGAATAAAATAGATATCCGTACTATCTCATACAATTTGTACTTCGAAACATTACAGGCGATAAAATATCACTCGTGTAGTATGAAGCTATTTTTATGAAATGCCGTTTCCACTTTTTTTGTTTTATGAATCTGTAATGTTATGAATCTATACGGAGATCACTCGATTTATTTCATTCAATTTGTGCGATGCATACGTAAATATTTCAAATGCATTTAATAATGTAAAAAATTCACTATGTGAGACGAACTTGTTAACGTGTTTATACAGAATGTAGAATTACGATGAATTGATAAATTCAATCAATTTATAACAGTAACAATTCTTGAATTCTATTCATCGTTATATTCCCAATATTCCAGATTTACATTGTTTCATAAATATAGTTATAAAAATGAGTAGTTTATTCAACATTTTATACTATTTCCTAGTTATAATATTCATTAAAGATGCAAATGTAAAAATGAATGTGCGCGTATTAATTGTGGAAGATTAATTATTTAGGCTTTCATGATTTTGCAATTGTTAAATTTATTTTCAGTCTGAATAAATGTGTGTTAAAATTACAATTTATCTCTCCATTCCATATTTAGCATTGCTAGATTGTGGTAAGTATATAAAAGTAAATGATTAATAAGATTGATAAGGATAGAGCGAAAATTTTTATTAGAATAGATATAAATATATGGTATTACATCATATTGTGTTTGTCGTTTTTAAACAATTATTCAAACTAATATAAATATGCCGAAATAATATTTAATCACAATATAAGGAATTTGCTACTACATTACCATCTTATTCGAGGCCTATTCCACCGTGATCATCTTAAATATCCATTTATCGACATTTATATTTTCAGAGTACGCTCGTAAAGCTTAAAACTGCTATTTTCTGAAACTATAAACATTTAAGAAGATATTCAGGCTGATCAAATCATATCTCGCGCGATTAAAGAGACAAACGTAATAAAAAAATATTCTTATATTATGCTTTTCTGTTGGTTCCCTATTATATTACATGAAATATCCCTGTTTAAATGTTTAACATAACTTGTTGCATGAATTGTTTTACTTGATGTACTTGACTATACATCGAGTACGTTTTGATTATAAATAAAATTATACAGTCGGAAAAAAAACTTGTGTTCCACAAGTTTTTCTTTAACAAACGAGATTTAAAGTGGAACAGATTTTTTAATTAATTGAATAAACAGCGTATGCGTGCAGTCAACATAAAAATATTTCCAATTTTAAATCTTATTTCGATCCAATTAAATATATCAAACATAGATGCGAAAGAAAAAATATGACAGTAGAGCGGTTTTGTAATGTACAGTTATATAGTTGGAAAAGAAATATCTCATTTTATATTCAAAATACAAAGAGAAGTCCGCTTTAAAAAATAGTATATTAAAGCCTAGATATATCCATGATAGAAAGCCATATTAACCTAGGCTCCGATTTTCTCGATTTCATCTGCATCTTCTGCATCGAGATAATGGATCTTCTTGCCAAAGTGTTTTTCTATAGTCCGGCACAATTCCATCGCGTGATCCGAGTCAATTAAATTAATGGCGATTCCTGACTTGCCGAATCGTCCCGTTCTTCCGATTCTGTGTAAGTATGTTTCGCAATCGGCTTGCCGATTTTGATCCATCGGCAAATCAAAATTGACTACTATCGTTACCTGTTCTACATCGATGCCTGCCAAAAACATTAAAATTATTAGCAACATATTATTGTTTTATTATGCAGATAAAAGTTTATAAACTGTGTGTGTGTGTGTGTGTGTGTGTGTGTGAGAGTGTGTGTGAGAGTGTGTGTGTGTGCGTGTGCGCGCGCGCGCGCGCGTGTGTGTGTGTGTGTGTGTGTGGTTATCGATATTTTAATATTCGAAATTTTTTCAGGGCATCTTCCTAAAATTATCTTCTAAAAGTAACATCAGAATTTTTTCTGACTTTCTGAACAATATTAACTCGTATCACTGGGATTTTGAAATTTAATATGATTTTTTAATGGGACTTTTTTCAATTTTTTTAAAAATATTTTTTTAAATATTTCAGAAGACACAGATTTCATTCGGATTAACGTGAGATTCCTTTTCCTAAATTTTTTCCACGTATTAAGAGCTTTGACCAAATCAAAAATAAAATTTATCGACTGAATTATTTGCTTTTGCACGAGTCATCTTTTTCAATCAAAAATGAAAGTATCTCCTAAAAAATCTCTGTTTTTTTTTCATAACTTTGTTGAAACATATCTTCAAATTTTATGTATTGTACAAAATCAATTTCCGTATGTCTTTTCGCTTACAACAAGTCCCGAATGAGTAAAAAATGATTATTTTTAACTGAGTTATCACATTTCGAATAAAAAAGATGTTTATAAGAGGAAAGGTAAAAGAAAAAAATTTGTTACAACTTTATCAAAAAAAATCATAGAGATAAGGAAAAATGAAATTTTAAGAAATGTCCCAATCAAAATTGTTAAAATAACGATCACTCTGTATGCGTGCTATATATTAAACAATTATTATATTAAACAATTTTGCCTGTCAATTTTGGGATTATCACATATTGTAATTGCATACCGATCATTAAGCATTAAGAGAATAATATATACTATTATTGCTAAAAAAAAATGATTGCCAAAATCAACAAATCATTTTTTCGAGATCATATAAAGATCAACTTTATCGCCATTTTTTAATGGAATTGAATGATTTTTTTACGTAACATTTTTATATAACGTTCCTTTATTCTACGCATAAAAATAGAAGGTAGAATTATTAAAAATCAATAGTTTTTACAAAATATTTTATGAATATGAAATATAAAATATTTCATAAATTATTGATTTCTTGGCTACTATATTTTATCACTTTTAAATATAAAATAATGGAATAATTCGTATAAAATACATAGTTATTTTTCAAAATTAATGTAATTGCATATTGCAAATTGCATAATTTTTTTTTAAAGCACCTATGTATTTTCTTTAAATCAATTAATTCATTTCATTATTTAGTACATAATTGTATTAAGATCTGATTACAAAAAAAAGTAATATTTTATGAAATATTTTTTTTCTAAAATGTGCTAATGTATTTAATGCTTCAGAGATATCTCCGAACAGCATCGATTTAGAGGATGTATATGAAACATTTTGCTCTTCTAACAATAATCTTTCATTTTATTGCTAAAAATTAAATTTTATTAGGACTATGCATATAGTTTCCATAAGTAACCATAAGATATATCATAAGAATTAGCCAATCACAGTCAATTGTAAAAAAATTCTCCGATTGGCTATCTTTTATGTTTTATGGTTACTATTATTATGGAAAATATGTGAAGCAATTCTTGTTATACGCAACAAATTCAGAATCCATAAAGTATAAAAATAGGTAAAGATCTTTCTTTCTTGTATATTTACCTCTAGCTAAAACATTTGTAGTGATAAGAACTTTCTCGAGTCCTGCTCTAAATCTATCCAGTACAGAAATTCTTTGTTCCACTGTCAAGTCACCAGATAATATTGCTACCGCATGTCCATCTTTTGTCATTTTTCCTGCCAACCAACTAGCTGTTTTCTTCGTCTAAAAATAAGTGACATACGTTATTATAAAATTGTTTCTATAGGATTTAATTAATATTTAATATACAATCGATCTTACATGACAGAAAATAATCGCTTGTCCAATAGTAATCACACCATAAATATTAGTGATAGCTGTGTATTTTTCATCTACATTTTTGCATCTAATATAGTATTGCTTGATATTATCTAAACTTTCTTCTTCCCTTAATAGCCGTATTATTAGCGGATTACTGACTATAATCTCTGCAAAGTTCATTACTTCCGGCTCGTACGTCGCAGAGAAGAACATCATTTGACATGCACGTGGCAGTAATCTATTCATGAAATAAATACAGGTAATATTTTGCACAAAATATAAACATATTCAATCACATAAATGTTAAACATTTCGGAAAAATTACTTATGAATACGGATACACTGATCTTGATGGCCTTGTGTAGCAATCATAACGTCAGCTTCATCCAATACAAATACAGATATTTTGCTTAAATCGAAGAACTTGAACTTTTGTCCCCAATCCAATACTTTACCTGGAGTTCCTATAATAATATGTTCACTAATCTTCGAACCACGGCTTACTGAAACAATAAAGCAATATTAATCCTAGAGAATAATTTATTTTAATAGGCAATTCAAATTGCACGAGAGAACGATATATTACTTTCTTCTCCTCTTACAGCGTACTTTATTTTTATCTCAGGACAGAAGCGCGACATCTTTGCCGCTACTTCGCCGGTTTGGATTGCTAGTTCATAAGTTGGCGACAAACAAAGTACCTGTGGGTACTCCTTTGTAACATCTACCCGACTCAACATGGCAAGTACAAACGCAGCTGTCTTACCCGTACCAGACTGAGATTGTGCGATCATATTTTGTGGCCTGAAAAAAATTTCAAGTAAGTTTGAAAGTTGTCTTTCCAAAGAAAAGTCAAGAATATCAAAAATAAATAATAATTCTGATAAATACTTACGGATCAGCGAGTAAAGTAGGTAAAGCAGTTTCTTGAATTCTAGAGGGTGCATTGAATCCCAAAGCATAAACCCCTTTTAACAAGGCAGGTTTGCTATATGCAAAATAAGAAATATTTGTAATTTATATATACATATATATCATCATATTAAATTTATATCACATTAGGCTTTTCAATTGATGATATAAATCGATATACATAAGTTTTGCTTTATTTTCATTATTCACTGAATACAATAAAGAATTATGCTTGTGTCAACTTGTGTCGCTAAATAGAAAGCATTCAATAGTAGTAATGATTAAAACTAAATCAATGCTGTTCAAAATCTATAAATTTGGACATTGATATGATGTATCAATGTCTACCTTTCTTTTTCTTAATGAAGATAAGAAAAAAAAGACAATATACATAAGCATAAGCTTTAATATATGTTAAATCAATGCTCAGAATTATAAATACTAGACAGTATTGATTTCAATCAGATCTCCTTGTGACAATTAAAAATTAATTAAAATGAATATATGTATATAATTATTTACAGACGAAGTGCATCAAAGGTTTTGACACTATATAACGGAGAATTTGGATCTTGTCTTTGAATCTCTATATCCTTTGTTGTCTCCACTAATCCTTTCCTTATGATCTTTTGCAGGAGTGACTTCTCTGCTGGCGAGATCTGTTCTTCTGACGTATCGTCATCACTTTTGGAATCTCCATCTTTCACAGTTGGAGCAGGAATAGACGTCGAGTTTGGTTTATCCAAGTTCAAACTCGTCACCTATACATGATACAATGTACTTGCTACATCAGTTTGATATGATAGTTCCAACTGAAGCTTACATTATTTTCTTTTTTTTCTGGCATAGCGTGTTTCAACAAAAAACAGATCAATTGTATGAGTTACAACAAGAAGAAAATAAAAACAAAAAAGTTAAGATTCTAAATCATCTAATAACAAGTCGTGAAACCGTCAATAGTGATTCCATGTGATTCATGAAATGGATATCATAAACATCAAAAGAATCACGCTTACACCGTTGTAGCGCATCCGCAACAATCCCGTTTTACCTTCGACGCCAATTTATCCTGTTCATCAGCGCACTGCCCCCAGTCGACCTTAGTCGAAGCCATGTCCGTTTTGATTACTCAATCAGTATCTATGACAAAGAATCCGCTATCGAACTAGTTCTTAAGATGAACTTTCAAAACTTAAAAATATATCTGATTGAAAATACTCAAATACAGAAATCTGTTCACATGCGTTAACTCAAATTAAAGAGAAACCGAAGAGAGGATATGAAGTCCTTTTTTCTATAACTGCAAAATGCCTTGCACACTACTGCCCTCTCAAGAATTGTACGTCAATCCACTAGTTTAAGGCTTAAACACAATAGGCAACAAGGAATAACGAGCCATCCAATCAAAGCTCTGAAATGTAAATTCGATATTATTATATATCCTAGAGCTCTGATTGGACGATTCGTTATTCCTGTTGCCTGTATCTATTGTATTTAAACCTTTACACCGAAGGTTTCGCATCGCATGCTTCAATATGCTCCCATAGCTTCTACTCACTCCAATGCGTTCATTAGAGTGAGAACTGTAGCAGGAGCATGTTGGAACATGCGACGTGAACAAACCTCAAGGGTTCGATCTGAGTCGGAATGTAATAAAAACTAATCAATTGCAGTCGAGTATTCCCTTTGGATACGGTCAACGTAATACTGCAAACGCTTTGAAGCGTTTTTCAATTAGTCAATTTGTAAAATTCTTTCTTCTAATTGGTTCATCAAATGCTTCAAAGTATTTGTACGAGACTTTGATCACAGCCCTTGTCATTTCGATGTAACAGGGGAATGTTCGACTGCAGTTGATTGGTTTTTATTACATTCCGATTCGGATCGAACCTTTGATGTATATTAGGCAACAATGGCGTTCAGCGAACTCAACAATTGAGTGAACGTTCGTTGTTATTGGTGTATTCTTTTAGATCATCCAATCAGCATTTTAGATCTGGATATTTATAGAACGGAACAGTGTGATCAATCACAATTCTGCAGTTATTAAGACTTAAACACAATAGGCACAGGCAGCAGTGAATAACGAGCCGTCCAATCAGATTTCTGGGAGTCGATTGTGTATATCTTCAAATGAGGTGAAAATTACAAAAGTGAAAATTCACTAGAAATTTATAATTTAATTGATCAATATCTAATCTTTGCTCACTTTTGTAATTTTCACTTCTTTTCAAAATCCACAATCGATCCCTTAGGGGTTCTATATCTTCAAACAAGATGAAAATTATAAAAGCGAGCAAATTTACTAGGTTTTGACCCTAATGAAATTATCATAAATTATTCTAATAAATTCGTTTTTGTAATTTTCACCTCGTTTCAAAAGGGTCGATTGTGGATTTTGAAAGGAGATGAAAATTACAAAAGTGAACAAAGGTTACTAATATCAGTATTCATAGTCAGGTCTTATATTTAATACATGGTCTACAATTGGCAATAGCAGTAATGGATTAAGGAGTAGGCATAGAAATCGACCAACCATAGTTGAATGTGAGAAAAATAAATTATGATATCTACTTCTTAATTCTCTACTGCTACTGCCCGTTGTAAACTATGCATAAGTTTGATGTTATATCCCAGAGCTCTGATTGGACAACTTGTTATTTCCTGTTTCCTGTGTCTATTGAGCCGGTTCTACATTAGTTAAAAGCTGATCGCAAGTTTGTTGCGACAGCCAATATGAGGCGATTTCAAAATGCAAGCTTCAGATTGGCTGCAACAAACACTTATGATCGGCTTGCAACTAATTTTTGAACCGGTTTACTGCTGATTCTACAATGAGTCGATAATCGGTAGTCCTAAGTCTTATCAGTGAAGTTGACTAATAACCAACTTGTACGACTAAAGGTCTGAGCACAAGAATTGTCGTAACCTAATCTAACATTTACTTAGACTTAAATTGTAGACGTAAATAACGCACAAGTTTTCACATATGACGTACAACTTATTACCGTGTCTCCAGAGACGGCAATAAATTGGACGTCGTAGCTTGTGCGTTACTTACATCTACAACTTAAGTCTCTAAGTAAGTGTTACGACAATTCTTGTGCTCAGAGAGAGCCCTAAGACTGATTGGACCCCAACTTCACCGATTAAGACTATAACTTCCAACTATCGACTTATTGTAGAATCAGCATAATTTTCCTTTTTTCTACTTTCTTTTCTGCGATTGTGAATGGCTGCGTTCAGCAAAATGTTTATTTTGCAACTGTTGGAAGTTTTTTTTGCGCTGATTGGATTATA
>Ga0157364_1008304_pt1 | contig 10758 bp, 10 predicted proteins | sample AttsexASBM2_FD_111476 | JGI IMG/M metagenome (GOLD analysis project Ga0157364, IMG submission 111476) | Fungus gardens microbial communities from leaf cutter ant in Ribeirão Preto, State of São Paulo, Brazil - Atta sexdens ASBM2 | ecosystem: Host-associated > Fungi > Mycelium > Unclassified ... | reverse complement strand
TTTCATTTCTCATGTAAATAACTTTATTATTATTGCAGGATGAGCCGCCTTACAAAGTATACAAATTCACGTACGATTTGAGTCCAATATGTGGAACAGAGTCCTGTCCCAGGGAGGCCTGTACTATTGATTTGAAGCAAGACGAGTACGGCGACATAGAGACGCTGAATGATTCCATTCAGTGCATGTACTTCTATCCAGCTGATGCGCAGAATGATATGTCACAGGAGCAGCAGAGTTATCAGGAGCAGGAGGACACTCAGGTCACTCAGGAGAATCTGACCGAACAGGTGAACAATAATCGAAGCGTGGAACTGGATCACGAGATTCAGGAGACTGGCGATGAGAACGTTAGACCGTTCATTGCTATGCGCGCTTCTGGGAACAACTATTGTCCAGGTTGTCCGTACGAGTTGAATCCGAATCTACCAGGTCTCCTAGCTTTCGGCGACCAAGCATTGAGATCAATGGACGAGCAAACCACGAGCGATTACAAGCATAAATTAATGAGCATCGTAAGAGTCACCCGTTCGGTACCGGTCTCATCTAACGTGATAGAATATCAGCTGTTATTGCTGATAGGCGAGTCTGAATGTCTCAAAAACGCCTTAGAACGGGAGCAAGAATGTCCATTGCGAACGACCGTTCCAACCAAGTTGTGCCTGGTCACATTCGAGCAACGACCTTGGCAACAGTCATCTCTCAAAATTACTAAGAACAACTGTACAGATTCCGAGAACATGTCCAGTACCACTTACCAAATGCAGAGATCAAACTTGGAAAGCGAATCCTTTGTGACAGTCAAGTATACCGAAGGACAACCGTCTCACACTGAGATGGCCGATGTGTATGAAGGCTTGAAGGAAATTTTGGATAATTATACCCTCGCGCCTTCGACTCCCTCAAAGGAACCCAAGGAAGCTGAAGTTACAGAATCTGCTATTATGAAGATAGTGTTGAATAAGAGTCAGGACGACGAAAAAATCTCGGGTTTTACGGACAAGGCAAAAGAATTCAAAGAATTCTTAGAGGACTTTGATCTACCTGTCAAAGTGGAAGATGCTACACCCAATACAGGTGGAGTTATGAAGGAAGTCAAGGAAGAGAAATTTCTGCGAAAAAAGGTTTCCGTGGAGGATCTGAAACTCGAAAAGATAAAGGACAGAGGAAACGTTAATAACAGAAGGAAGCGTTCGGAGCCTGTTCCAAACTTGGTTGGTGCTCCCACAACAACGTCCATAAACAATCCTGATATTCAACTCTTTGCTCAAAAAGCTTTGCAAAAAGTTTCCGCAGAATCAGACAGTCCGAACGAGCCGCTCATAGTAGAAATCACCGAGGCGAGTGTCCAGGTGGTCGCTGGTAAACTTTACAAGATCAAAGTCAAATTGGGCGATAGTGATTGTTCAAAAGGCGTCAAGGACAATTGCAAGTTGCTGGAAGGAAGCGAGGTGAAAGAGTGTCTGATAAAGGTGTGGTCGCGACCATGGCAAGATAACGGTTCGCCTGAGATAACGGTCACGTGTCCTCCGCCAGAAAATAGCAGAAGGAAACGGTCCCTGCGCGGCATTAATTACAGTAAAAAGATGCTGCAAATTTCCGAGAACATGAAGGCTGAGCGGTTATTCAACAACTTTGTGACGACTTACAATCGGACATACTCCTCGTCAGAGGAGAAGAATCTGCGATTTAAAATATTCCGCGAGAATCTCAATTTCATAGAGATGCTGCGTGAGAACGAGCAGGGAACCGGCATCTACGGCGTAAACATGTTCGCCGACGTGTCGCAAAAAGAATTCCGCACACGTTATCTTGGTCTACGACCGGATTTACAATCGGAGAACGAAATACCTCTGCCTAAAGCTGATATCCCTGATATCGATCTACCACCCAGCTTCGATTGGCGACAAAAGGGCGTTGTGACTCCAGTGAAGAATCAAGGCCAATGCGGTTCGTGCTGGGCCTTCTCGGTGACGGGTAACGTTGAGGGCCAATATGCAATCAAGCACGGCCAGCTGTTGTCTCTATCCGAACAGGAACTGGTAGATTGTGATGATCTTGATGAAGGCTGTAACGGTGGCCTACCCGATAATGCCTATAGAGCTATTGAGCAGTTGGGCGGTCTCGAACTGGAGTCAGACTATCCATATGAGGCAGAAAACGAAAAGTGCCATTTCAAGCAGAATTTGGTGAAGGTAGAATTGGCCTCCGCTGTCAACGTCACATCGAACGAGACGCAAATAGCACAGTGGTTGGTGCAAAACGGTCCAATCGCCATCGGCATTAATGCTAATGCCATGCAATTTTATATGGGTGGCGTCTCGCATCCCCTCAAATTCCTGTGCAACCCCAAGAATCTGGATCATGGCGTGCTAATTGTCGGATATGGCACAAGTCGTACGTATCGCATTAAAATACCTTTCTAATTTAATATTGATCACTTTATTATTGGAAAGACAATAATTAATTATTTATTTAGAATACTAAGAGCACTGAACAACAGTGTTTTAATATTTACAATAAGCAATAAATTACTGCCTTTCATTATAAAAAATTATAAATTATAAATTAAATTGGTCAGTATCAGATTTCTATAAAGATAGTTTTAAACACGGTTGAAAAATATTTGAAAAACATAGTAAAAAAAAGTAGAGCTCATATTGTATTTTCTTTTCCACAAAGATCCAGAGGAATTAATTTTAATTATCATCTTGGATATTTATGATTTTACAACTTAATAATCTGATATTTTTGTATCTATTGCTAATACGTATATATATATATATATATATATATAAAATAGAAAGAGAGGGAAAGAGAGAGAGAGAAATCAAGAATACGTATTTTACTAAAAATCAACGTTTTTAAGAGATGCTACATTTTTTCATACATCTTTTCGAAGGTTTACAATTTAATATTAATATTGAGTGCGATGTATATAGATGACATATATTCCAATATTCTTTCAGGCTATCCGCTTTTCCACAAAAACCTACCGTATTGGATCATTAAGAACAGCTGGGGAAAATCTTGGGGCGAACAGGGATACTACAGAGTTTACCGCGGGGATGGCACTTGCGGACTTAACACGATGGCCTCGAGTGCCGTGGTTGTTTAACGCTGCTACGTAAAATAAGTTTTTCATGACAATTAACTTATAATCGTTTTAAACGAAGTTATACATTACACATACATATATATAGAGATATCCTTTTCTACTAATTAACGTCGATTTTGAAATTGTATCCATTCGCTTGTCAAAGATTTAATGAATGCGGCTTGATCACATTACCACTCTACACTATGTATTATAGTATTCACTCAATGATGTTCAGCTTATGCAAATATCTGGCAAGCGGATGAATCGTCTGGAGCTAGTTAAGTATGTGTTGTGTAATTTAAGCTAAGTTCAATTTTTTGCATATCTATATATTAGGAAAGAAAAACGATGTTCAAGAGAAAATCGTTTACGACAATCCTATTCTGTTGAAAAGATCGAAACTAAATTATATAATTCGCTAATGTTTTGCAAATCTCTTTATAAAATAATATGGATAATATATATATATATATATAAATATTTAAAATGTGTTAAAATATGCTATGATGTTGAAACTTCAGCAATAGAAAGTAGTTTTAATTGCGTGTATAAAAATCAGTAAGTAAAAAAAGAAAGTGTACCCCCTTTCCCCCCCAAGACACTTTTATATTTCACAGTTTTTAAGTTTGTTACAGATCGTCACATTTTCTGAAAAATTTTATAATGGATTTTTAATTTCGCTTAGGTTCTGGAAAATAGTTTTATATGCGATTTATTAACTGAAACAAAAAGCGAAAAAAAAATAATTTATAAGTAAACGAAACAAAGAAATAAGTAGAAATCCGATTTTTATTAAACGCAATAAAGATTATTATGCGAAACCATGTCAATTTAATATACCTGAAATCAATATAATTAATATATTCGAAACGTAAATAAAAATCCTTACAATAACGTATTGAGAAATATATTTGAAATTTATAAAATTTTGTTTCCGTAATTATGTTAAACTAAAAAAATTGATAAAAAAGAAAAGACTAAAATTATTTGTTTTCATCAAGTTTTAATTATAAGTTATGCTGATGTATATTAGAAAAATTTAAATATATATCGAAATAATTGTGAAATTATGAAAACTATTATTTTTTCATTATATTATTATTAGTACTATTTCAAACAATCTAAAAGCATTTTTGATATTATTAAATCTTTAATTGAATTCTATACTTACCGAATATCGAGATGTAACCGATAAATTCTATATATGTCAAAATAATCTTCAATAAAAGAAACTGCAGTTTAAAATAACAGAATATTTTCAACATTAATTAATGAAAGATATTTCTTAATATTCTATGCTGAACAGAGCTTGTTTGAAAAAATAGAGCTCGATGTGAACAAATTTAATAAAGAATTACAGAAAATTATAATCTGCAGTGATCAGGAATTTTTTCGTAAAATCAAGTAATAATCGATTTAAATAAGTCAATGTTTTACATAAATTTGGAAGTGTGTCATATACCATAATATATCCAACATGATGTATCGTAAGATTCAATACATTTCTTAAATGTAACTTCATTGACATTATGCAACAATCATTTCGGAATCTATAATTTATTAAGAATTGTGGATGTAATTCGAGAAATCCATCTTCACATTTAACGCTATAAAGCCGCAACGCTTTGAGTTATGTGAACACACAAAAGGTTCTGTGAAAGAACTATATACCACTAACAGGAATTTTACTTGTTCATTTTTTTAGTAAAAATTTAATACCTTCATATTTTTTATGATTTGAATTCTTTATAATAATTTATTTAAGATAAAGATAAATTATATATATAAGATAAAGATAAATAAAGATTGCAATAAAACAATTATTAATCAACTATTATTTATTATTAATAACTATTTTATATTACATTTTAAATTAATGTATATATTAATTTAAGATGCAATATAAAATAGCGATGTAAACAAATAAAATTCTGTTAACGGTATACAGTTTATTCATATATTAAATATTCATGCTAGATATCAATTATTGATATATAGAAAGAAACGCTTGACACATAAGCTTTCATATGTCAAAGGATATCAAGGTACTTAAACAATTAATTCCTTCGTCTGACTTCGAAATCGACAGAATAAAAGCTAGAGAATGTACAGTAGGACACAATTAACAATATGATAGTCTTAGGGACAATTATGTGACTGATATTAATAATAATTGTAAGATCCCCACTGGTTATAAGGTCCATAAGCCTGTGGTCCACCTTGACCATACTGCCAATTTTGATAATTAGCATAATTGGGATCTGATGGAGGTGGATACTGCTGATAACCTTGTTGATAGCCGCCTTGACCACCATATTGTCCACCCTGAAATTGTTGTGGTGATTGATAAGGACCGCTCGGACCGCTGCTGTATTGATATGAAGACTGCGAACCCACGGATGGTGAAGGTGGTACATTCGACTGGTCGGTTTTCTTCTTTGGAGGCGAAGAATCGCTGTAATCAGCAAAATAATTTTCTATCAAAATTTCGATATATTTCATAAATGTAAAAAATAAATTATATATTGTGTCAATTTCAAGTAAATGATATAAACTAAAATATATTAATTATATTTAATAGCAATATTTATATTTTAATCTTTTCATAGTAATGTATTTACTGAACTCGAATATTCTATTAAAATATTTTCATTATATTCAATTGGTTCATTTTCAACATTTAAAACTACTTTATAAGATTAATCTCTTTAATAATATCTTCATTTAAATTTTCTATGGATATTTACGTTTTATTGTCGTCACTCTTCGTCTTCTTTCTCTCTTTCGCTTGCTTGATGCATTTCTGGAATTGTTCGTGAGCCTTCAACACTTGCCGGATGTCAGGACTGAAATCTTCTAGGAATTCTACTTTACGTTGCGCAAAAAGTACTCTTTGTTCAAGATCTGCATGTTCTCTTTCTATAAACATATCCATGTAGCCTACTATTTCTTGAGTATCAACGGGCGTTCGTTGCATTGCCAGATCTATTAATTGCAGATATAGCCTGGGATTGTCTTTATCTTTTTCTGTGGCCTGTATAAAAAATGCAACATATGTTGTGTTAATAAATATATATTAATATTTGAACATAAATCGTTGTAATACATAGTCAAGAGAAAATTAATCTTATATTTAAACGTACCTTCATTAACACCTTAATTGCCTTGTCGACATCATCCTTGACTTTACACAAAAATCGCGCGTATTTTACAGCAATATTATTAGCAATCGTTCTATTCTTGCTATTGGTAATGTAATTTTCATATAAGATACATGCTTTTTCTAAGTCTCCACGACGGCGTTCCAGATTTATTCGACGGTATGCCACTTGTAGCATATTTGGTAATACATTATCAATGTTCTCTAATATGGTGGCAGCTGTCTCGAAATTATCTTGACCCTCTTCAAAGATAGCCCATTGTAAGTGCAAATTCGGTTTCTTTGGATGATGTACCATACAAGCTCTTGAATATACATCTCGGATTTTTTCTGTATTATCTCCTTTCAGCGATTCCAAATAGCGTACAAACTGTACAAATGAAAAAATAAAAATTATGTTATAAGGAATGTTCCTAATTATATGTTTGAAGTAACAAAAAGCATACATGTAACAATATTGATTGATGTCTACTTACTCGCATCCAAAATTCATCATAAAGTGCACAAGCTATAAGACACCTCTCGAATAAAATGATTATCCGATTTTGATCCTTTTGTTCAATCTCGAAATCTAGGTACTCCTTCCAGTTTTTCAACTGACACCGTTCCAATGGTTTTACATGGAAATATGGTCTCTTTATCTGTTAATTATACATCATATAATCAGATTATAAACTAATTGTCTTAGATTGTTAACTAATTTGAAAGTGCTTCAAAGTGAAATTAATTAATGAATCCAAATCTTTTAATTTGGAATATACTTTTTTACTTACAACATAAAACATTGTAAAAGATTGACTTCTGTATTACAACGAATCCACATTTACTGCGCGATTAGGTAGAGCTACGGTGAGGGATCGAAATGAGTCAGAACTTTTTTTCCATTTATAGCAGTGAAACAATTCAACGTATTGAAATTAAAAGAAGTCTCATTTTGCTAATAACTAAACTATAAAGTGTGATCATAATGAATATAATTATAATCAAATATCATGTACCCCTTCTTCATACGTCCATCTCGCTGCAACCGCATTGACGTTTGCTTTATGCATTTTGCGCCTGCTGCTAATAATCTTCTCACGGATGGCACGAGTCTCCTCATCAGTAGGTGGTACTTCGTGAGGCGGTGGTTCCTCGCCGGGTGGTGCGTCATCTGCAGCGGATGTCGCAGTAGCATCATCTGATTTGAGAAGGGCCTTTACCTCAGCGCGTAAGGCAAGGAAATCGTCCACACTTAAGATACGATTTGGCAAGTTGGACGACACAAATTCCTGGAAGGCTTCGAAGTGGGAGGTGTAACCAAGAGTAGGTGTTGATAATAAACGATCGTACAGCGCTGTCACTCTGCTCAAGCGTTTTCCCTCTGATTCCCATTTTATGTAGCTCTCCCAAAGACGATCCGATCTGGTAAATTGTTATATTATTTTTTCAATATCTGCTAATTGTTTGTTAAAGTACACCTTTATCATTATGAAGAAATCGTTCCTTTATTTACTATGAGTACTAAAATCTATTGTTCACGTTACACATACTAGATTTTCAATACTTGTAGTAAATATAACAAAACGCAGTCTGTGTATAGCTAAAATACTAAAGAAATTTAGCACCTTTCTATGAGCAATAATATCGCTTATTTACTACAACATAATTCAAAAAACAAAGTTTTCCAGAAAATGAGTTTCAATGTTTTGAATCATTAAAATATTATAATATTAAGTTTGTTATGCAATTTTGTATAATAATTAATTGTAGGAGGAAATAAAAGTATATTTCTTTTTAAGTTTAAGTATATTCATTCTTTTTCTTTATATTTTCGTTTTTTTTCTGCAAACAATTCAAATGACAATTTTTTGTTATGTCGTTGTTGCAGCAAATGAGCGATGTAATACAATGACATATAAGCTGATAAAAATGTGTCTACAAATATATGTATATCTAGAAGAAAATTTTAGATTTGTTACCTAAACTCAAGTCCACAAGCTTGTATGGCTCGTTCGTACTGCTCCCGGAGCTTCTCTTCATCTTTTTCATAGACGGTTTTACAGTGGTTGATGTAATGGAGCCAGAGGTCGACGCTTAGCGAAATAGCTTTCAGACCTTGATCGAATACCTGCGGTAACGGATTCGTGGATCGTATTTAGAACAGTTTACAACTGGGTTGGACTTATCGGCGGGTAGATCTTATACCTATTTTGCTTTTAGCTTTCGTTAAGCATTACGGTCTTTTTTTAGCAACGTATACTCACATATCGTTCGCGTACTGTAAATAAAGAGATTTAATTAACACAGAGATTGCAGAGCATTGTGCATTCACCTTAAAAGTCAGGGAGTGTTCCGATCTGGGCGCCACAGTGTCTTCCGCCACTCATTCTTGCTCCCATTCTGGCACGTGCACGTGTCCTAAGTCTTTGTCTCTGACTTTGACTTAACACCCAACCCGACATATCTTACTTACATAAAGTAAGAATAGCGCATATATCTTATGCTTAAGAGTTTTACAATACTTTCTGTAGTAAGCTATGTGTACAAATGCTTACAGTAAATATAACATAGTTTTCTTTCATCACGATAAAGGCGCTTCGGAAACAACTAGCCATCTCGCTCGACTTACGTATCGTACGATAGAGTACTTGATGTATTCGATATATCGGTAAGATAGTAAAATATGTAATATAGCATTTTTGTAGATATCGCAGGATATTAATTAAATAAGTAACTATTTTGTAAACGAAGAAAGTCGAATAGGTGCCGCAAGACGTGCTATGCTGTTGGAAGGGAAAACCATATTTATGTGCGTGCACACTGCCCACGCGTCTTCCTAACTCGAGCTATTTTCATTAGATTGCGTTAATTATAATGATATCATATAATGAGAGATAGCCTAACGAACGTAATATACGATCGGACTCACCGTTTGAACATTTTCGGGGTTGCCCTTCTTCTTCTCATAATCAGCGAACTTTCTCCAATAACCGTAGCAATATGGATAACGCTCCAAGAATTTGGTGTAAGCTTCGCGCGCAGCCTCTGCATCATTCTGTAACAAAAATAACAAAAATCGAATATTCCAATTCCATTGAAAAGACTTCTGTATATCACCAGGAATATTATCAGATATTTCTGTAATCACTTGTCAAATACATTTTAATTTGTTTTAGTATATCTTATATTAGATAAGGAAAACAAAAGAATATATACTAAAGCAGCCAGAACTTTAGCGTCTATTCTTTTTGTTTCTTCTGTCTCAACGAAACAATAAAGAAGTGTTTAAGCTCATGAACTAAGTTATCTAATAAGTATAAAAAAAGATAAAAAAATAAAAAATGTATAGACAATGATATAAATAAGACAATAGAGAAATGAGAAACTATGTCCTCTTTTTAGCTTTTTATATATGAAGAGAATAAATTATATTTCATATTATATAGATTATATATAAAAAAAAGAATAATTAACATAGACTGAATCTTGAGTAAAACTTTTAAATAATTGCTTTTAAATAATCTTTTATTTACTTCTTGATCCACGTATTGTAAGAGATACGTCCATCCTGTAAAGTCAGATGGATCTTCATTAACGGCTTTCCAATATTTTTCTAGTTCAGGTAATGTTTTCTTTTTTGGCGATGCTGGTTTAATTTCTTGCTTATCTCCCGCTTCTGTATCGCTCGATAAGGCAACCTTTTTTGTCGGTGCCTCGTCATTGTTCTCAGATGTCGGAGAACTGGGATCGTATTCTCCTTCCGCATTTAATTTACGTTTAGCTAAAAATATAAAAGAGGAACATGTAAGAAAATTTCTAGACTGCCATATTTTATGGTACACTATTAAATCTAAAGTGTCAAATTTAACTTGACGTGAGTCGCCACTGTTCTTACAATATATTTTATACCAAAATAATGGTTATATTTGACATTATATAGTGTCAAATTTAATTATTGTTTTGATAAAAAAAGTAACGATATATTTAATAGGAAGTGGCGACTCACATTAGATTAAATTTTATATTACATTTAACAGTGTAAGGGCGCATTCATACAGAAAAGAAGAAAGCAAAATAGTGGTAGTTAATCAGAATTCGCGCTGATAGTAAACAGTAAAAAAAAAATCGAAATTGTCGACTATCAGCGCGAAGTTCTAATTGGCTGCTGCTTTTCTGCTTTCTGTTAAAATGGAAACATGAAATGTACTAACTTCCGCCTTCTGCTTTAGTTTTCTTTTCCAATGTTTTTATTAACTTCGCTCCATGCTTTCTCTTCTTATCGCTGTCTGGCGGCAATTCATCTTCAGACACAGATTCAGTTTCGCCCAAGTCTGCTGCACCAGCAACCGGCAGTTCTTCGTCAGAAACTGCTTCAGTCTCTGGTTCCTATGTATTTAAAATTATTTATGTTATCAACCTATGAATTAACTATTATAGAAAGTATTATATAAAACAATAATAAACGATTTATATAAAATCCATTCAGCTGAACATCTTTTCTTCTTTTTTTCTCCAA
>Ga0157364_1008303_pt1 | contig 10760 bp, 8 predicted proteins | sample AttsexASBM2_FD_111476 | JGI IMG/M metagenome (GOLD analysis project Ga0157364, IMG submission 111476) | Fungus gardens microbial communities from leaf cutter ant in Ribeirão Preto, State of São Paulo, Brazil - Atta sexdens ASBM2 | ecosystem: Host-associated > Fungi > Mycelium > Unclassified ... | reverse complement strand
TGTGAACAATGAAAAAAATTCAACTTTGAATTTATATTTTCAAAGCCATATTAATAATAAAAATTAATTTTTATTTCAATTATCAGAAATTTTATACTCTGTCTCTTTTTTTCATTATTTTTATTAAAGTAATAGATAATTTCTATAATATGATAAAAATTAATGTATTATTTTTTAAAAATAAATTATTATTGTTTTTATATTATTATTATTGTTTTTATTTTTATATTCATAGTTCCTCCTCCAGTTTAATAAAGTTGTTCTGCTTTAAATTCGAAAAGCCAGTTATTACTTTAGCACAATACACAAAAATAGTTAATGAACTACATAGATAATAGAAAATAGTGTACATTGAATTGTATATTCTCAATCTATTGAGCAGAGATAATTGGAATTTTTCAATTTTTGTTTTCGTAGGAAAAAAAAAATTAATGATTACAGAAGTATGTGATAATAGAAATTAAAGCCGTTTAGCAAATCGTGTTTCAAAATTGTATTATACAGATACAAACTGTATCTTCAGTTAGTGTTATAAACTTTTTTTAAATAAATTTTACCGAATAGTTAGAGCGATACTTAATTTAAAAAATTCGTATATTTTATAAAATAATAATCTACTAAAAAAGATACGAAGATTGCATTCTTGATATTTGACATTAGAAACAAATTGTTCAATATATAGCGACGAACTCTATTTTTCGTAGGTTGATCTATGAGAATTAATAGCTAAAAACTTTGTGGCGTCGATTTATTGCAGTTGGAAACGCCACGTTGGGTTAAACATTTGTTCGAGTTTACAACTGCTATTATTTTTATGTTCGTTGCTTTCGTACGCCCTGGAACGATCATTAATCATTAATACATCGCAGACACGAAGAAGAGCGACCTATACTTTTCAAGTTTAAAATGTTACGATTAATGTAGTTCAATGAATTCGTTAAGAATTGGAAGCTACATTTTATATTACTATAAATTATTTTTCAATGATCGCCGAATGGCTATTGCTTTCACAGAGTAAGAAGAATTATTGATTAACGGGCAAATTGTGCCTCTCCGCGCATAAATTTGTATCCTTTTTTTAAAGTAGCTGAACTATGTCATGCCTCGACTACATTAAAAGTGATTTAATTGCAAGTTTCCTAATTTCAAGCTATTCGTTTTATACCGGCAATATCCGCTATGAGAGTAGCGAGAAACCGAGCAATCCACGATGACATTTGACGACGGTTTAATTTTACGATCGTTGGGTTTATGAGGCTCTCAAAAGTCGATTAGGAGAAATCATTCTTGGGCGGAATTCTTCGTCGTTGCCGCGATGTTAGTCTCCGAATTTAGGAAGAAAGCGCGGAACTCACGATGACCTTGGCATGTTACGACTTTCTCAGGTTTATAGCTGATACCGGGTCCGTGTACGAAGAAAGTCGACGAGAGATTTATGATTGTGGGAATACTTGTTCCTTATGGTACATTGAGGACAAAAAAAATAGTTACATTCAAATAAAATTCCAACAGGAATTGGAAATGGGAAGATAATATCGTATATGAATCATCTTATCAAGGGATATAAATACAACTAATCTATGTATTTATGCAATTTGCTTTCCAATAATTTCGAAATTGCTCTCTTATTATGTATGAGTTATCTAAATATGAAGAGAATTAAATAATAAAAAGAATCGCATGTATATAATATATAATGTGAAATATTATATGTGATAAACATATATGTATGCAAATCACAGTATTTTTCTATGTAGATATATGTATACGCATATTTATATCTTAAATTTAATTATATTATATTTATATTTTACATTAAAAATTTTCTAAATATGGATCTGAAAGATTATTTCATCCTATGTGTGTGGCATTAGATTTAGATAGACTTTTTTCAGAAAAATGTATCATTATTCTCATATCATATTTCTGATATTTTAAGGTTATCAAATCTTAAAATTCTATAGATACCTTGTAGTAAGTGCTTATCTCGGCTATCTCGTTTATCTTCAATTGTCACTGTTGTACGAATTTAACCGAATTAAACTTAGGTTTTTAAAAAAATAATAAAATTATGAAGTTACTTCTCGATCTAATGAAATTTATTGTAATATTGATTATGACGATGAATTAAGACAGGATGATAATCTGCAATTTTTTTGAAAAAAATATTCATGACAGCTTTAAAATATATTATGAAAATAATTATTATTATTAAAAATAATAACAATTATTATTATTATTATAATTAAATTAATATAATAATAATTTTATAAAAATAATAAAATCTTATTTTAAAATATTTTCATTTACATTTTGTTAATTACATCTACATTTAAAATTATTAATGTTAATAATGAAAAATATAACGTCTATCGAATTTACAATAAAAAAAAACTTCAATATCAAATTGATCAAGCAATCTGCAGATAAAAGTACTTGTGACATAAGAAAGAAGACAGAAAATACGATTGCTAGAAGTTACAGCCCGATAAAATCCACGATGTCAGATCGTAGCTTCCCGTTTCGTTTCTTATCCCGTTTGGTACGCGCAGGATTAATGTCCCGAGAATGCAGGACGCCCGTTCGGACCACTTGCATCAATTGCGATGTCAAGTTATCCGCTCGTTCTCTGTGTTCAGATAGCACAGCATCGAACGGGCCAATCCCAAGTTGTCGATGTCTTCCGGGACGATATGACCGGCCACGACCGCCGCCGGATTTCTTCTTCGACGACTTTGGAGATCCGCATTGAGACATTTCTATCCGGTCGATACGGGCGGGATAACCCGAGTCCCGGGGCTCGGGGCCCCGGGGTCGGGGCCCCGTTCACTTCGAAGTCGGAGTCAGATTCTTGGGTGGACTCCACCGTCGTCGTGTTGATATCCCCGCGATAGCTCCATTGTTCTTGGACATCGGTCGTGTGCAAGGTAGGTACACGCTCGCGCGATCGGCCCGTCGCCGTCGCGACAGTTCGGGGTCACTTCCTAGTGTCGGGACGTTTCACACCAGCGTGACACATCGGCGCGGCCGTACAGTCACGAATTCGCGTGACCGCGTCGCGGAAAATCACTAGTCGCGTCCTAACAACGAGACAAGATTCATCTCCGTTCTGATCACCATCGGTGAGAAATCAGCTTTCTCGTGTTTTATTTGAGGACATGCAAGTATGCGTGTAAAATTGCCGGTTTAAGTAGGATAAGTAAAAAAAGAATACACATGGCATCTCTGGTTTGTATTCTATGAACTACAGATATGTACAATCCATGGTTCTTATCTGTTTGAATTTATAATAGTTAATTACAAAATTGCAACAGTTAAAATTGAAATATATTTTTCTATCACACGGGAAAAATGGTTAAAATATCTAATGGTTGTTGAAATATCTAAAAATTTAATTTAAAAATTTAAGTTAAAAAGATATAGATCTAAATTTAATATAGATCTAAATTTAATATAGATCTAAATTTAATTTAAAAAGATATAGATCTGAAAATAATTTGTGAATCTATCAAAATAATTAAGAATCTCGAATGATAAAATTAATAAAATTGATAAGCAATAATGCTGCAAAAAATGTTAATAATTTAGCAACAAATTTAAGTATCCTACATAATTATTTTGATAGATTCACAAAATTAAATTTGATAGTTCAAACAAAATTATTTTCAAATCTATATCTATATGTAATAACTTTTTTAATATTTCAGCAAAACCATTCTTTTCATGCAGAACTTATAAATTATGTTTATACTTTTATTATTATTATTATTATATTATTATATTTTTATATTATTATATTTTTCATCTGTAAATAATATAAATCAGGAAAATTGTATTAGAAAATGAAAAAATTTTGCGTATCTTTATAAATTCTGTGAGGTTTCCTTTATTCTTTTTAAATTTTATTTACGCTAGAATAAAATATGTTCTTGATGTATTCAATTTGTTTTAACAAATAGATTGATAGTATTTGCATTTGTCAAACATGACAAATTCCTCGCAAATTCCTGAGACATCCGAAAAGTGCAGGTACCTATATCTGTCAAGCACGACATGTTTCTGAGATGTATCTAAAATGTCACGATGTTATCGATTCTTTTTTCAATATCAGGAATCATTCAATTCTCAAGCAAGGTAGGAAATTGTAGCTATCGCTTTCTTAGAAAATTCTACTATTTTATCTCTTAGTGAGATAACGTTTCGATCGATTATGATGATAGTTATTTTATATAGGATACACTGCCTGTTTTTTGATACACATGAAACGTTACATCTGCTAAAAATACTTTGTTGTTTATCGATTCTTAACCTCTTTTTTTTAATAAATAAATAAATTTATCATATATCGCGAATAAAAATAAAAAGAGAGGAAAATAAATTTATCGCGAAATAATTTCAACTAAAGCTCTTCATTTATATAAATATTTCAATCTAAAAATTAAAAAATATTTTAATATTTTTCTTAAATGTCTATTCTTGAAAGACAATCTTTATTGCTGCGTAGCAGAAAGTAACACAAGAATTTCCATAATGATAATCATACGTAAGTGTGTATATAATCGCTAACAACTACGGAAAAATTGTGAAAAATTAAACGATTAAACGTAACAAATTAAGCACTTCTCTCTAAATTAATGAGCACAAGTCAAGTATAATTACCATGTATAATTACCACGGGTTATTTCGTATAATCCGTAGTAATTATGATAATTACCTTTCTCGTCAATCATCACAGTATTGCATACATTACACTATGAATTTCCGTAATAATTACATATTTCATTTTTTTTCGCGCGATTATGAAGACGATTCGCATAATCTTTAATATGATAACCTTACTATTGTTTGTATACGTGAACAGGAAGTTGTTATCCTTTATTTTCGACAGAATACTTCCACATGCGCAAAACTTCTTTACCGCATTCCATTCGTCTGTCAACATTTCGATGTCAATTCCTTCGAAGAGTTTCTCGCGCATAAATCATGCCTTCGTTCGTACCTGCCATAATCTCCAGCGTCGCCAGTACTTGTTCTAAGGAAATAGATTCGTCATCCCTTTACGACGTGTTAAGGAGCAAGGTAAACATCGGGACCATCGTCCTCGTTGACGTTGAGCCGGTTCGAAGTCTTACCTCCCTCGACTTTTTACCTCAGTCCTGATTGCCGCACGTGACTTTCGATGTGTCGAGTCCATCTCCAGCAGTAGGAAGAGGAGGATAGAGAGATAAGGTACCGCCCTCTTGGGATTTCGGTCGCCACCACGTGCGGTATACCCTTGAGAATAAAGGACCTCAGGTCCCAAAATCCGGGTCCCATAATCTGCACGCTGGGGTACGGTTGTATATTTATGCGACCAAGGCAAGTGGTTGTGCCAATATGGGGCCGGCAAGTGGTACGGAAATTAACCTTGAGGAGCATTCCCCTCCGGCTTACTCTCCCTGGTTACACCCCTTTTTTCCTCGCAAATATCTCGGTCGTCCTTGTTGGCCCGGAAAGTGAATAAGGGCCCCGGTCTGTACGGGGCGGAGTAGCTACGGTATAAATCTCGATGCCCTAGACAAATGGAAAGAGATGGGAGGGGAGGGGGGGGGGGTTCCTAACGGGGTGTTCTTGCTTGGAGTCTTGCGTGAGCATGCCACCAGGCCTCTCTTTGTTCTTCGAAGGACAACGCGCCGGGCGGTGTTCGACTTGTTTGCTTCGCAATCTTTAGATACTCGCACCGATGCAGTTTTCATGAGGTGATTCCGCTCGCGTTCAAGGTCGCACTACCGCAAAGAGTGTTCGTGTTAGGTCCGAACTGAAGAATGAGTTTGCAAGCGAGAAGCTACAAGAATAATCATCCAGCAGGAGATATGATCTTACTTCTTCCAAAGTGGTTCGGATCGATGGCGATGAAAATACGATTTAGATTAATAATTATACTGCGGATAAGTCTGGACAATGTAAGGCGAACGATAAAAAAAAATTGAAAACAAAGAGAATAAAGATACAATAAAGTTGAAAAGACAAAAACAATTGGTTCATGATAGTTTTTCTTTCATTTCTACATATTAATATTGTTATAAATCATAAAATATATTTCAAAGCTACATCTTGCGCTTTAAAATTTCGTTTTCGTGATTTAAAACTATGTTTTTCTTCTCCGCGAGATTTTATGGTCAGTGATCACGAAAATTATGGAACTTTACTCGAAACCGAAGAGGAGCCAATCGAACATAAATCCTAATATCCCTTAGATTTAGATGAATAGATTTTAACGGTGCGTATACGATCTCTACACAAGGCCAACTACAAGCTGCGCTCGCCTTTGTCCGGTGAGGACAAACGTACAGCAGAGCGGCAGTCAGTCATTTACGATTTTAAAGATTTAGCCGCGTAGAAAGACTCGCGTATATACCTGGGCTTCTCCCCCGAGAATTTTCAAGCCGGCTGCCAGGTATCCCGGATTATGTTCGCGTCTCCCTTTCGAAGATTTTCCCTCCGCATCTCTTCCGCGTCCTCCCTATCCCTTCGGCGCGTCATTGAGTTTTCAGCAAATAATGGCCCACTTGATTGTGGGTATCTTAAGTAAGGATGCGAGGGACATCTTCGTCATGGTACACGCTTCAGTCGTATCGTTTCACGATAGGGGAACACGAGATTCATTGTCGGGATTCGACGCATCACATCGTGGAGAAAAGAAATATTGCGGCTAGAAGTGGCGCGCATTGTTTGCCCATCATTGTCGGAGGTTAATATTGAAGTGGTTTGTTGCCGGAATTTTTCGGGATCGCGCGGTTTAACAACAGATGTTCGCTGATGGGCGGAACTGTTCGCCCATGATGGTACATCGCATACAAATAGTGGAACCGAGTGGCCGAGATTATTGTTTTTATAACTTACAGCTACAATCAAACCGTTTGTTATAGGGAGCAAATTCTGGCAAGATTTTAGTAAATTTTTTAATTTAAGACAAATAATTTTTTATACAGTCATTACGGGGTAAAATTTCGCGAATTTATAATAAACACAATTACTCGTAAAACTTTGTTAAAATGTTTGAATCTAAAAAATCCATCAATGATTTCATGATATTTTTTTCGTATGATATTTATGGATAGAGCTCCGAAAAGGTGCACGTCGAGTCTGCGGATGAACTGCATCATCAATCATGAGGATCTTCGTCGATCGCGCAAGGTGCAATTATGGATATCCAGAAACGGGTGGCGGCCTCCGAAATACAAAGAATCCATTTCTGCACCCTTCCTCGCGTCTCGCGCGAGCATCTTTCTTCTCGCCGGTCGTCCCCTTTCTCCCGCGTCTCTCTCGCGTCTCTCCTGCCCGTCTCTCCTCCCCTTCGTTCTTCGCCCTCAAGAATCGACCTACGGCTGTTCCTTCGGAAACCATATATTTTTCGTTTCACAGTTCGCGGCGCCGTTGAATGCCCTGCCTCCATTCAGACGAGGGTGCATCTCCGTAGCAGCCGCCAGGTATAAATTCTGGCTACGCGCATTCGATGGGGTGGGTGGGAAGGTAGGGCAGGGAGAAAAGAGGAGGAGAAAGATCGGTCCCATGGTAATCGATTACCTCCCCCGTATCCCCAGAATCCCATATAGTGACCGGCCCCATGGTCCGAAGATTGAACCTTCGATAACCGGTGCTCCTCTCTCGTTCTCCTCTCTTTACCATCTCCTTCTTCTTCCTTTTTCTCCTCCTTCATCTCTTCTCTTGCCAACTCTCCCGAGTCGGTCGACGCTCTCGTCTATTTTCTCGCGTCGCGCGACGAAGGATATAATTCCCGACTCTCGGAAACGCTGTTACTAATTAAGCACGTTGCTTTGGCACTTACTTATAAAAGCATCTTCTTATGCGCCACGATCTATATACGGCATAGATTGAGATACATGGCGTGCCTCGAGATAATGAAGAAGGAAGCAAATCAGAAGGAGAAAATATATAACATAATAAATTTGTAAAATATATACAATAATTGATGTCGCTGTTAATTGTGATTAGAGTTCCGGGTCGTATCATCGGTGATTTTGAAGGAACTTTATTCAGGATTTTATGGCATAAATTTATGCTAATTAAATCACAAAACGACCTTTCTGCAGCGCTTACTGCTGGCGAAATGCTATATGAAGATGCGAACGTGCAGGACGGGGTCCTTCAAGGCGCCATTAAAACGTGCCATTAATTACACTCCACATTGAAATGCGTACTATGCGCGTACTATGTAAGCGTGCAAGACACGCAAGATATAATTGAGTCGGGCGCATCTTTGGCCACGTATATACGTTCATATGCACATACACTCGCACGCACGGCGATGTGACGACGATCAGACGAACAGCGTAACTCGATATATTCCTAGTTCTAAGTTCTAATTATAATTCTGTGCGCAAAACAACTAATTGAGAGAACGATGCCACTGACGTCACTTCACGAATTCCATGTTGCACCTTCGTGCCCGATCACCATTATCGTTTATCATTTGTTTCCGTACACTGTTAAACCTAGTGTCAAATTTATGTGAGTTGCCATTGCTCCTACTAAATATATTGTCATTTTTTATTAAAATGGTAATTAAATTTGACACTATATATCGTGTCAATTTGACTATATAATATCAAATTAACACTGTAGTGCAACCATTGCTTTAGTATAAAATAATGATATAATTGAGTAGAAGCAGGGAGACTCTTATTAAGTTAAATTTGATATTATAGATTTAATGTATATTTATATAAACGTGGTTTACGAATAAACAAGCAAATACTGTAAATACATCATGCTTTGGTGTTAGCCGACGAGGCAATTAGATTTGATCCTCCCTTATCTTCTTCTCGAAAGTACTCATGATAAAGTAAAAATATGGTTATCGTAAGACACGCGTAACTTGATATTAGATCAACATCTCTTTCATCTACCGGTTTGTTTCCAACTACCAGCCATTCCAACTACTTCAACAGATAATTCAATAATTCATGGTGTAATCGGCGACGACGTAGTCAAAGATAGCTTAATTTTAAACTCAATTCTCGCTTATATAACAGTATAAAAGTCGAAAAATTAAAAATATTTATAGTTTAATATAAAATTGTACTATATTACAGAAATAATTTATATAATAAAATGTTAAATTATTTACACCCACGTCCGTCTTGGAACTATAAATTTTATCAGCAGATTGTCCTTCTCAGAAAGAATTTGTCTCTTTCGCAGTATGATAAGGTTCGACTAGAAAAACTGAGTGATATTCTTATCGCAAGGGATACTTGGAAAGGAATATTTGTGAGTAGTCAAGAAATGAATATATTGTATATAAATAAAATATATATATTTTATTTATTAAATGTATTCATTAATTCCAGATGATTATTAAAAACCAAATTGTAATAATAAAATACATGCAAAATTAGATTTGAAGTTCTTTAAAACAGCACATGTAAAGATTAAAAGGTTAGTTAATATTATGAATTATAATAAACTAAAATTTTATGTTAAAAAATATATATACAAAACCCAAAAAATATATAATAGAAGCGTAAATGTAAAGCATAAAAAATATATACAGCAAAAAAAGAATAGAAATAAAATATACAGAATGAGTAATGCGAAATTAAGTGAATACAGGCGTATATGAGAAATAAATTTTGTTTTAAGACTTCCAGAACACGCGATATAAAATCTACGACGTTGCTGCTGGTACATGGAAAAAGCGGGCGTCTCTTTCAGAGGATCGTGTTACAAAATACCTATCACAGTCGTGTTTTTCGGTCGGCCAATATTTACAGCAAGTTGAAATCATGGAATTGGAGATAGGGACAGAAACGATCGAGATGGTGTCTCTTTCGGAAGACACAGTCATAGGCTGTGCACAATCACAGCGCATAACGCGAGAAGGACGATATACCGGCTGGGTGCATAGTGGGGTGCAGCTGCCTCTTCTACAGCCGGGAAGCCGCATCTGCCGATCTTCTTTCCCACCCCGCGCGTCATCCTTGATCACATCGGTCTCTCTTCGGTCATCCTCGTTTCGAGCCCGCGGCGCATTACGCGGCACATTTTCTCCAAGATGCATTCTCTCGTAGGATCGTAGCACCGAAAAAGACCGACTCGATCTTCTTTCCCGGGACCACGTTCGGGGAACATACCGCGCCCCAATGTAATAACATCCCTCACACGTATAATATCTGCACGTAATATACGAAATATTTTCGTGAATATAGCGGGTGATCATACGGTGCACTCAAAACCCTTCGAATATTAACGCGAAAAAAATGTTGAGAAAAAATGATAACGTGTAATGGATAATATTACAATATGCAATGCTAATTTTACAACTTTTAGAGTAAATTGTCACACTAAAGACAGATATCTCTTAAAAATTGAAAATTGAGCCAAGATTGGTTCAATTTTCACTCTTTAAGAAAAAGATTGATGTTTCAATAAATTGTTAAACTATACAGTAAATAATAATATTAATTAATGCAATATTATCAATTATTGAGGGAGCTAATTAGTTTATTGAAATACTAATCAGTTCTTTTTTCAAAGGGTAGAGAGAGAGAGATTTCATTCCAAAGAATTTAGAAAGAAGATTCATACATGACTATCCGGAGTTTACTAATAATTAAAATAGTATCACATAGTAAAAAACATGGCGATAAACGTGTGTTAAAGGAATGTGTGAAATGAAAATAAACACACACACACACACACACACACACACACACACACACACACACACACACACGCACGCACGCACACACGCACGC
>Ga0157364_1008302_pt1 | contig 10761 bp, 6 predicted proteins | sample AttsexASBM2_FD_111476 | JGI IMG/M metagenome (GOLD analysis project Ga0157364, IMG submission 111476) | Fungus gardens microbial communities from leaf cutter ant in Ribeirão Preto, State of São Paulo, Brazil - Atta sexdens ASBM2 | ecosystem: Host-associated > Fungi > Mycelium > Unclassified ... | reverse complement strand
GGCCGAAGGTGGGATTATTTGGTAATAAAGGAGTATATACTCATTACCTTGCTTCTCCCAAGTGACAACTAAATTTGTGCACATTTTAGAGTACTTGAAACATCTCAGTTTTTAAACCTTTTCTTTCTTTTTTTCTTTTTTTTTTTTTTTTTTTTAATTTCATTTTCAATTCAAAGTTTCGTGGGAAAAAAAATGCGAAGGTAGCTTTGCGCGCACGCGTGTATGTGCACGTGTAAAACCGATAAAACCGACGAGAAAGCTTTAGGTTCTCTGGATCAAATCCATGCTATCGAAGATCAGTGGCTCGTAATATCGTGCAAGCCACATCGTTTTGCTGTGTGAATTTCTTAGTGACTTGGCCAAAATTCCTGACTGGAAGTTTTTCACAAAAGCAGCAGATGTTAGGAGGGAGGGAGAAGAGTCTGGGCTTCGCAGAAAGTGACTATGCTACCTTGATTGTCCCTGTAGATGGTGGAGAGAAGAAGAAAATGGAAGAAAACAGCAAGAAGGGAGACCCTAAAGGCAGCGGTAGAGCGGAACCTGGTGCCGGCGGCAAGGAAGGGACGACGTCCGGTGCGAACGGGACGAAGATCAAGCAGGAGGGTGGAGATGGAGGAAGCAAGAGGTTGGTCTCTCTCATAGAGCTAAAAAAGTACGGTTCGCAGTACTGTGGTACAGCAAATATATCGCTCACGACTCTGCTAGGGATGTTCTACTGCTGCATAACCGTATCATCGGAATAATCTCTCTCTCTCTCTATCTCTCTCTCTGTACCGTCAGGACAATGGATTTCCAAGATGAGATCACTCACGTCACATGCAAGATTATATTTAATTCCCTTTTTTTTAAATCGAATCTCGGAAGTTAATCTTCCAATCTGTGTCCTTCCCTTTAGGCTGTAATTCTTAACTCTGGAAATTATGTTAAGAAATTAAGAACTTGGCTAGCAGACTTAAAGTCTCGAATGTCGCTTGTATTTTCCTCCGCATATTTAATAAAAGCGATTATACGTATACTCTATACCAAGAAAAAAACTAATGAGCTCTGTATGCTGTGTTCCTTACACGAGGACATTCATTCGTTTTATTGAATGGCAGCAATTTCATCGTGCATCGCTATACAAAGGACATTAGTATCTTATGGTAAATTATATTCGGCAAAGCGTACTAAAGTCCTCGTACTATCAAGAAGCAATCCTATTGCTTACTGAAGATACTACTACTTAAAAAAAAAAAAAAGAGAGAAAAGCGTTAAAAGAACTCCCAATTATGGCAAGAAGTATCCTGTCAGAAGAACTGCAGCAGATGATCCTTTTATGGATACTTAGAGCTGAATGTGTTATCGCATGGACGCTTTCCTTATGCATGAATGACAAAAGTGGATAAACAGAGAACACAGTGAATACAGATCCAGTAATCTAAATAGAACTGATAACGTTCGAGATGATATACGAGTGAAACCTTCCCCCAAAAAATCTAGGTCGTACTACCTAAATATAAGTTGCTAGCCAAATTTATGTCCTTAACATAGTTACAGAGATACTTATTAATCACATTTATAGTCCTAATTAATTGTTTATCAGAACTATTATGATTTTTAATTTTCTAACGTAATGACAATATTATCTCTTTCAGCGCGGAGTCTAGCAATAAAAGTCAGAAGAGAGAAGAGAAAGGTAAGCTTTTGTTTATAATAATTTAATAAACAATTTAGGCTCAAATGAATAAATCAGTTACATAGTAAATGCCTGTAAATGAGCCGACACAAAAAGTACGTGTGTAAATGATTATTATTCAATACAATGATAAAAAATAAAATAGTACACAATAGAAAAATTTGCAATAGAACAATTCGCAATGGTATAAGAAATACGCATACGTTTCGTACCCTAGATTTGAGTTCTCTTCAGTACAAAGTAATAAAAAGAAAATATAGATTATATAATATATAGCTTAAATAAGAAATATATGTTGCAAATCACTAATGCTCTTAAAACTATAATTTTTGCGATATGTGTCCTTATTTAAGTAAAACTATTAAGTTGTCGTGAAAATCATCTCTCTCATATGGAATCACCGATGCATTAAATTGCCAAATTTACTGGACACTATAATATTTTTTGTTGTATATTTGATTTATTCAAGTTTTTTTTTTAAATAATATTAATTTTGGAATAAAGTTAAACTTACATAAATTTGATAAGCGATACATATCCAGAGATGTTGATCATTCACTAGTAAGTGTGCAAATGGAAACATTTTATGATTAGAAGTACAAACGACAAGTACAAAGAACAAAATAAGAGTTGGAGAAAGGGAAGAGAAAGGGAAATCAAATTATGTTAGAATATATAGGATTAAGAAATACTATATCATTTTTTAATTTTAATCCATTATTCTATTGTTTTATATATAACATTTTAGAGATCAGCTTTTTTTGTAAAATTTTTTCTTCATCTAATATCTTTGCATTTATCCAGTCAAATTCATGTGACATTCAATATGGACCATAGATTATGGAATATTGTGTGATATCCTATATATCCTATATTCTAACATAATTTGATTGTCTCATCCCTTTTTCCAACCCTATTTTGTTCTTTGTACTTGACATTTGACTTCTCGTCATAAAATGTTTTCATTTATATGCTTAACGAACGATCGACATCTCTGGACATGTATCGCCTATAAAATCCATGTAAATTTAACTTTATTCTACAATTAATATTATTAAAAAAAATACTTTAATAAATCAAATATACAACAAAAAAATTTTGTAATGTCCAGCAAATTTGACAATTTAATGCATCGGTAACACATTCCATATGAGAGATGACTTTCATGACAATACCATAACTTAATGATTTTACTTCAGTAAGGACAATAAAAATTATAATTTTAAGAGCATTAACGATTTGCAACATCTATATTTTCTTTCTTTTTATTTCTTTGTAGTCTGAAGAAGACCGAAATCTAAGGTCGAAATGTATGCGTATTTCTTATATTATTATGAATTGTTCTATTGCAAATTTTTCTATTGTGTACTACTTCATTTTTTATCATTGTATTAAATAATAATCATTTACACATGTACTTCTTGTGTTGGTTTACAGATTTTTACTACGTAATTTATTTTTGTTTAGTTTGTGAATGCAATGTCTTCTTTTGCAAAAAGAGAGAGGTATTGCAAATTCTATAAAATCCCACATAAACATATATTTTATAATGTTCTATTATATACATGTGACTACTTTTTTTTATTTGTATATTATTTATAATGTGCGTAATATCCTTCGTAGATAAGAAGACATCTCAGATCAATCCAACCAATGCAAGCAGTCGCAATTTGTGGGTATCTGGCTTATCGTCCAGTACTCGTGCGACTGATTTGAAGCAGATCTTTTCGAAGTACGGCAAGGTCATAGGCGCAAAAGTGGTAACAAATGCAAGAACTCCAGGGGCGAGATGTTACGGTTATGTTACTATGTCTTCGAGCGAAGATGCTGCGAAATGTATACAGCATTTGCATAGAACTGAGCTTCATGGGCGTGTCATCTCTGTGGAAAAGGTAAATTATGATTTTTTTGAATTTCAACATCATCAAAATAAAATTCTTCTGTAGTCTTAAAACTTATAAATTCTCTTACAGGCAAAAGGTGATACGCAACAAAGTCATATACGTAAACGTGATACGGTTAATGGTAAATCAGAGAAGAAAGAGGAGAAAGAAAAGCCGAAGGATCATGATATAAATGAAAGAAAGGAGAAGGAAATAAAAAAGGAACCCGAAGAAAAAGGATCAGATGCTAGTAAATATTATTACAGTATAATAATTACGCTCTAATAGGGGAAAATTATTTTTTTATAAATGAAACGTTTTAATATCGCAAATGTAAATACATAACTGAATAACTACAGCTTTAACGATCTAATCTAAATCTTTAGTGTTTAAATAATATTTTTAGTGTAAATTTATATACATATTTCGTTCTGCAAATTGCACGCCGAAATTATTTTCACTCTTAAAACGTAATCGTAAGCAAAACTAAGATATTAATATCACAAATTAAATTGATAAGTAATGGATGTTAATAAGCATCTTTTAAAATTGTAAATAATTTATTGCGAAAAATATTATTTCAGCCGGGAAACTTTTATAAGTCTTTAACTTCTAACAATATACATAGACATTAACCGATTATATATATTATTTGTTTAGCAAAAAAATCTGATGATAAAAATGAAAGTGTCGAACTAAAAATAAAAATTGAAATGCCAGACAAAAAGGAAGATTTGTCTAAAGAGTCCGATTCTCGATCGACAAAGTCTACTAGCAAGAAGCCGGAAAGTGAGAGAGGAAGGCGAGAAGAAAAACGGATTCGTACTTGGGAGAGAGATCACCGATCTCATAGTAGATCTCGGAGCCGCGAACGACGGAAGCGAGACGACGTTCTCACATTTGCTAAAATCAGAGTAAATATTTTCAGCTTTCGATTCCGAATAAGATCATTAGTAGCAAAAACGAATTCATGTAAAAGACAAAATCTTGAATTTTCAGGAAGAACGTGAGCGGCAAAGAATGCGCGAAAGAGAACGAATGCTAAGAGAGGAAGAGCGAAGAAGAAGGGAAGACATGGAACGTCAGCGAGAGATAGAGCGTAGACATCGAGAAGAATCTGCACGCTTGGAGAGAGAACGAGAGAAATTGAGACGAGAAAGAGAACGGATCGAACAGGAAAAGGCCGAGTTACTACGACTCGAGCGTGAGCGGCAAAAGCTTGAGAGGGAAAAGCTCGAGCGCGAAAGATTGGAATTGAAGAGACAGCAGATGCGTTTGGAAGAGAGTCGACGCGCGCCACCGCCACCGTCCATAAAGAGGTCGTCCAGCGATAGGAGAGATCCGCGAGATTTGTACGCGGAATCTGATAGAAAACGATTAGCTACAGAACATAGTCGCAGGCATAGTCCGGAAAGAATTGTCGATAGGCGAAATGAGATGTTGGAGCGAGTGTCAGATAGACGACTGGATCCTTCGCCACCATCTCGATATGAATCCAGCAGGTAAACTTAAACAATATTTTAAAATTAAAATTTGTCATATTTTAAAATTTTATTAAAGTTTATATTAAAACAATTTTTTATTAAAAATATATTAAATACCATGCTTTGCAGTATATATCATTTCAATCTATCAAAAATCATCACGAAATTTCCGAATACTATAATGACTAATCCAATATTAATATTGAAATAATAATAATGAAATTTATTTCAGATCCACTCAAGAGTTGGGATTGAAAAAAGAATTCAAGAGAAGTAGCGATTTTTCTTCAAGAAACAGTCGACCAGACAGCTTTTCCGATGTTTCTCGGGGAAGAGAAGTCATTGTACGGCGAGAAAGTTTATCTACCACATCCTCATCCTTGGATCCTCGACAAGTTAAGGAAAGGTACGTATTATACTCTTAAATCATAAAGTGAAAATGAAATCATATTTCAAATTAATTATATTCTTTATTTGAATTTACACAGATATGATCGTCCGAATACCACGTCCTATACTCGCGAACGCGAAGTACGACGTTCCGATCCCGAAACACATCGAAGTTCTAGAGACACTCATACGCGATACAGTGATAGTTTCAAACCTCCGACATCTAGCACACCACGTAAGTATGAAATAAACCGTATATGTACAAGAAGTGATTTTACTACACGACACTAGGAATTTTTATCTCCTTTTCTACTCTTATAATCGATATCACACTGAACCATTTTTAGACGGTTTTTCTTTAATTTTCTACACAGGATATAGGCATTACGTTAAGTAAGGAAGCAATACAGTAGCCAAAACATCCTCACGAACATTTCTGACAAAGAAGAGAATATATACACACGACCTGATATTATACATGTAAATTTATTTTCGTTTAGAGTATTCTTGATTTGAAATTCTTGAACGATATACAATAATGTGAAATTAGATAGTACAGATAAATTATATTATCTTTCAATATATATATTATAAACATTGAAATATGCGCCCAAAATAAACTTTTTACTCAACAAAATTTTTGAGATTTAAAAAATGTAAAATTTAATTTTTTAGTAAGAAAAATTGATACACACAGGAAAATTAAATAAACTTATAGTAAAGAAATCTCGTTTTTTCTTTATAATTTATATATCTTTCACGTAAATAGTCAATAATTTTGAGAAATGGATTTTATCAATATATAAACATTATTTTTTATTATATAAAAATATTTTATGGTTTATGATATGTGAAGGAGAAAATATTAATATATGAGCAAAAGGAAGGAATATCTTACAAATCTTTTTTTTTTAAGTGCCAAACATTTTTAAAGATAGAAATAGTTTATATAGTTACGAGCACACGTTATATATGACTAAGTTATAAAAACTAGCTAAAGCTAGTCGAATATATAATAAAGATATTGTTTGTTTAAGTATTCTTAATTTTTGGTAACACATGTCGGCTCATACACATAAATATTTCTTTTTTAAATCCAACACTTTTATCATTAGATTTCTTTATTAAATATAGTAATTGTTTAGTCTTTATTTGAAGTTCTACTAAATATATGTTAAGTTTGTTTATTAAATTCACATATAATTTATTAAAGTTTGTGTTTATTATTACAAGTAATGTTAAATTTATTATATAGAAAAATAATTTTTTCTTTAAGAATTAAAATTAAAATAATTTTATTTCATACTGTAAAAAGAAATATATCGGTAAAAATATATATACACATAAGAAGAAATTGAGAATAGGATTTTACTTGATCCTAATAATTTCAGATTATAGAAGTTTGTACTAAGAATTAAGCGCTGGTTTAAGTTTCCTAATTTTTAAGTATTTTAGTTTGGTATTCTTTTATATATTATCATTAAAGCTTGTACAGAAATTCATTATCATTCCAAATCCAGTCTGTATTCTCTTTTATAAATGTGTATGCTTCATAATAAAAATTTATATGATTTTTGTTGAGTTTTCATTGTAGTTAGTTGAACCTGCTATCAGTCTTATGATTCTATGAACAGGATATGAAAGCAGTGTACAAAAGTTTCTCTGGTTTATCTATTAAATGCTATGCGATACTTGACGCGAACACGCATCAATCGTACCTATCATGTCCCTGCAAGCGTGATTAACATAGTTTTTATTATAAAGCATACCAAGTAATACGAACGCAGAGTTAATGAAATTTTAATTATATTTAAATAAGATTGTATAATTAACTTTTTTCTTGCTGGTGAATATTTTAATAATTTTTATATATCTTGCGGAAAACATAGAGAGAGAGATGAATGTTTTAATTGTAGTAAATTATTAAAAAAATAATAATAAAAGCACCGTCTTCATTCATTCTTGCGTGCTATTGTTATATACAGGTGAAAGTCGTTATGTGGAAAGCAATCGTACACCAAGTGGTTGGCATTCGGGACCTACATCTTCAAAATCCTTTAACTCTGTGACAAGCAGTGGGTCTCGCGATCCTCGCAACGAGCCTTCCAGCTGGAGTTCTAGATCGTCCGATAGCGTTAACAGGTAAGCTATTTGATTCACAGATATAACTTTCAGCACGTATGATCTTACTTTATTATGATCGCGATAAAAGATATTTTTAGATGTAATTCGATAGCTAAATAATCGTGCGCTGATTACAGATGGAGCAACTCGAGTAGCATGGGAAATACACTGCGACATCCGATTCCGCCGACGTATCAGAGTGGACCAATGCAGTCTATGGGATTGGCTGCACCTGGGACAGCGCCGTCGTACGAACGGTTTGAGGCATACAAATCGTCTATGCCCATGAGAAAATATTGATTATCGGACTACGCGACATTTCGCAATCATGAACATTCGTTCAAATAACTACAGAATTTTTCGAATTCTTTGATTAGCGACTACAGAATACAGAGTAGTCTAACGCGCAGATAAACTATGACAAATTGCAAATTATTAATTGCACGAATTGCAACATTCGGTCTTGAAAGTATAAGGATTTCAACTGTCAGAAATGCTTTTCGTTTTCCGCACCAGCTTGATCGATTGGAAAAAAATCACGTATACATTTATCGAGCAAAATGTCAATTTTATACAAAATTTATATTGTGCATAATATTATCCAAGGAGAGCACTCGTCATAATTTGCAATTATATATACTCCTTGTTATCATTTCTCTTATACATGTATCCATTTTGCATGATACATACACCTTGTGACACATTCTAACTATTCGTAACTAGCGGATTTTTGTACATGTGTTAATAGATTCCACTAAAGTGTCCCTACGAAGTGAAATATTACTTATTTTCCTATCGGTTTGTAAATTGTCATTTATTTGCTTTGCGGATATTGATCGGTTGGCTCTATCATCATCCAAGAAACGATCGACTTAATGAGAAAGTAGAGGCTATAAGTGCACCTGTTTATTTTAAACGAGTTTGTTTTAATAGAATATAATAACAAACGAGTAATGTATGATGAAGGACTTTGGCTATATTTATACCGCATTTAGGTCGCGGTCTAAGCACACGGTGTAAACATAGCCATTATATTGCATAATTTTCTTTTTCTGAAAGAGAAGCATTCTTTCCTTGTCAGAGTATTTGGATCGGGATTCATATATTGGATTTCGGAATCACAGAAGATAAATTGTACGTGTTGAGAATAATGCGGTAGCTGCGCCTACTACTTTATACAGCGAAATGCAGGAATTCGATGTAGCGACAACTGTCGCAGCAGCAACGTAAATAAATTTAGCCAACACTATTAGACTTTACGTTTGGCTCACACTTTTTTTCTCCAGCGCCCAGAAGCAAAGACGTACTTCGCGAATGATCACGTCCCGATGGCATGCGAGATCCTTTATAATCCGACCCAACAGTACCAGCTAAATTGAATCCAAAAATCCAAAAGTTCGTTTCGGATAAGAGACTATACTTCTTACATAATGTATATTCTTGAATAGATCATTTTCAAGATGGACCTAAGAGAAGATGGCTCGCCAGCTCCGGCTGCATTCTTGCGCGTCGCGATGACGAATCGTCGTCGAAAGGCGGAGTATTGACTGTATAGAAGATGGTAGAAGGAATACCACTTTCCCTTGAGACCAGGAACTGGCGCCTCCGGAGAAAGAAGGAGGAAGAATGGGAGAAAGTGAACCGATCGGTTGGTCGCGAGCCTCGAGAGTAAAGTGTGTCGAGGTCTTTTCACGGACAGTCGTTTCGTGGCCCGTCCCGTGCAACTGTGATTGCTTCCTTTACTTATCTCTTCTTTCTTTTCTTTTTTACTGTCGGTGTTGTGCCTTCTCCCCGCCACAATTATCACTCTCATTCTCTTTCTCATTCTCTTTCTCTCTCTCTTTCTCTCCCTCTTTCTGTTTCACTCGCCGCTTTCGACGCATCATGCATAACTCGCCGGCAGTACTCTCCGTGACAATTCTTAGCTAAAATAGTTCGGCCGTGTCTCTAGTTCGGCCGTGTCTCTCGTTCGGCCCTGGGTGTCACAGATGCCATTCGCGACGTTGTAAACAAACAAACGCCGGGGGATGTCCGCGAGATAAGTTTTTCCCTCTTCTCTTCGAACGAAGATGTCTTCATCAATGGCCCTGAGTAAGTGAGAATTTTTCCTTTTCTAATCTTCTCAATCTGAAGAAATTTTTTCGGATTTTAAAAAGGGTGTGAAAACGTGAATGTCGACGACAATGGATCATGAGATGATCCTGGTTCCGCTCGGACGAATTGACGATAGAACGTCACGCAACAGTGACGGCGGATATTATATGTTCAAGTATGACTACTGGCGCGGTATAGATTTCAAAAGTGAAAATGGAGTTAGTGAATCGACGTGTCGGTGCGTCGATGGTAAGAAAGCGATTTATTTGCATATCTCCTCAGTAGCGTCTTTCAAAGGATCGCTTTTTAAGTCTCAACTGTTACTTTCGATCTTGCAAAAAGAAGACTACGCGCGTAAATCCCTTATTATTTCTTTATGAAATACTGATTAAAATTTTAAATATACACGCTATCTTTCATATATAGTCAACATCATCAAAAACCTTTGAGAATTGATGAAAAGGAAAATTTCTAAGAAATGTATCACTAACAAATGTCTATTAATAATCGTGTGTTTGATTAATGTGTATCATAGAAATGAAGCAATAAAAAAAAAGGATCATTTAAAATATATAGAAAATGTTCCCACGAATTGATACGAATTGTAATAAAGATAGCGTAATATTAATTTTATTGTCATTTTCACTTTATGATTCATAATTACATAAACCAAATTTATCTTTTTAATACATTTTAGCGCACACTTGCCTATTAAAAATTATCATGTATAAAAACCTTAATATACTAATTTTATTTTTATACTAATTTTAATTTTATTTAAAGTGAAAAATAACTTTTTTCCAATTATGGCTCTAATAATAATCCACTTTATATGAAATATTATAAAATATTAATATTAAAAATAAAATTTGAAATCTGTAATTATATATACGGATATATTTACAAAAATAGATACGAAATTCTAATCTTTTCTAAAATATTGGTAACAAGTGTTTACGTAATTAATTTCGATATTTCGATATAATATTTTGACAAAACAATAACGATGCATCTTAATGTATTTGCCAAATTAAATTTAAAAAGAAATTGTTCCAATAATTGAAAAAAATATTTTAGCTATATTTTAAAAATAATCGTGCTCAATAAAAAT
>Ga0157364_1008300_pt1 | contig 10762 bp, 11 predicted proteins | sample AttsexASBM2_FD_111476 | JGI IMG/M metagenome (GOLD analysis project Ga0157364, IMG submission 111476) | Fungus gardens microbial communities from leaf cutter ant in Ribeirão Preto, State of São Paulo, Brazil - Atta sexdens ASBM2 | ecosystem: Host-associated > Fungi > Mycelium > Unclassified ... | reverse complement strand
TATGTGCATCAAACGTCAAACCATACGGCATTTTAGAAAGCCAAATGTTAACGCTTTAAAACCACAAAAAGGCGGGAAGATATATAAAATTTAAATTGTTATTTCGATTGTATCAAATCTAAAGCTCAGAACATTTTTGTACACCTAATAGAAGTCCCTAAAATTTTGCATTTACTGTAATGTATAACGTTAAACACTACAAGATAGACGAATGATATTGTACCAATATGATATACCAATTTTTTCTAATAAATGCACATTAAAAAAATGATTAACTTTCTAAAGTCATCCAATCTTTTAAAAATATAAATGATGATGAAAGATTTCTTCATTTATTTATCTGTAGCATTTAGATTATGACCATTGATTTCTGTCATTCCACTATTTCTACAAAGTTTAAATAAATTTGATAAGTGATTGTTGTTCACAATTGAAAAATTCCCATGGCATAATTCCTTTTTTAAAGAGGATCCTATTAGATCGGGATGGCCAATTAACTTTGTTCCTATTTTTAAATCATCTAACCATATTGTATTTCCAAGATGAAGGCGAACCTGTAAATAATTCATATATTTTCTTGCTCTCATATATATTTTTCCTTCATGAAAGACTCTTACTTCTCCGATAATATAAGATCTTTCATCGAAATTTTCTGAAAACCACTTGTGCACCTGTTCATTAGTATAATGATTCCACATATATTCCTCATCCCAAGGAATTAAATTAGCTAAAAATATTTCGACAACATGTGTTGGGAGATCTAATAATTCCTTTGGGATGTGCATTAGTTTACGTACCTAAAATATAAAATCGAATAATATATTTATAAGAAGATAAATTATAAATAACATTTCCATAAATTCACATAATCATATCTCATATTTAATATAAAATATGATCATTTGTATTATTTTTTTAAGAATATGCATATTGTTAAAAGAAAATGTTTAATATAAAATTTGAACATAATGTAAACTAATATAAAATAATCTTACATTAATGTATTCATGTACAATACCACTGTCGATACATCTTACATCTACAAATATTTCATCGTCAGCATAATCTCTGTCATATCTGATGCGTGTAATTTGTATTCGTTTAAATGTATCGATAGTTTCCTCTAAAACGCAGATATCTCCTATATTCGTCGAAGTAGACATTTTCCTATAATTGATTATTAAGAAAATATACTATTTTCCTATAATTAATTATAGGAAGAAAATATACTACATAGAAATTCAGGGAATATACGGACAAATATTTTTTTTATTTTTTAAATTGTGAAATTGCTCAGTACATACCTGTTTTCGATATTTCCATAATAACTTTGTATTTTACTCGTATTTTGCATATACTCTATGTTGGAAAATGTTATTTTTTCTGATTCATTAGAACGTGGAATATGTTCAAGAATTCTTGCAGAAAAATGTGTCGTATCGTGAATATATGTCACTATCAACTTCACTTTATCCCTTCTGTATAAACAAGAATTTAAAAATATCGAATAATAAATATGATGGACTAATAATAAAATTACTTACATCTGTATATTTGTTATTGGTGCATCAATTTCAGAAAGGACACAATGTCTAAATACACAGACATTTCGTGTTTGGCAGAAGCCAAATGATTTTACATTATCACATAGAGCATATACTTTCTTATTTCTCTCTAACTCAAGAGCCTTTCGCTGGAATCATATTTCATTATAAAAATCATAATAAAAATATTTTGAAAAATAACATCTAGCTTACCTGAATGTAGTCAAATATTTTCGGTCGTATTGCAATGTTCATTCGTTGCATTATTTTTACTATACTTAGTAATTGTATAGTATCGTTCTCGTCAACAATAATACTAATTTTACAGTTAGATGAATCCTTAAATTTATAGTTATTAGTTTTAGAATATTCAATATAAGCGTAATAATTTACTTACAGTGTAAAATAAAAAAGTAATCTTAAGTTCTCATTTAATAATTACCTCCGTTAAATTATCTAAAAGTAAAGAAAACCTATAATTGAATTGATTTTTTAATTTTGATAATACAGAAAAATGTATTAGCCACTGAATATTAGTAAAATTCAGATCAGATAGGACTGGATCAGTACATATCAGTACTGGATAGGAACCACAAATACATGCCATCCAATTTTCTCGTAAAGCTGCAAAAAATTATATGTAACTGTCAAAAAGGCAAAAACAGAAACATTAATTAAATCAACAATAAAATAAAACGTCAAGTATAAGATAAAGCATTTCTTAATGTGATTAAAATTTGTCATTGTACTTCGTATAGCAGATGATTTCATTTTGTCATGAATTAGCAGAGTTTTCTTTGTCAAAATTAAAAAGGTATTTAAGTCTTCAGCTTCTTTGGCGTTCGTACATATTATCGCTGTTCTCATCATAAGGTATTCATTTTTTGACATTAGATCTAACATTGAAATAATTTCGAAATATTATTTTGTGTATAATTTTTTAATAAACGCTGGTACAGCCAAATGTTTATATTTATAAGTTTTCTTACCGAATAATTTTTGATTCTTGTATCCAGTATTTACATGGTACAGTTTTAGAGATTTTACAGATTTAAAAACCATAGCTTCTATAAATGACGCAATGCATATATATGGATTATACATCACTAGATGTACAAATTTCTTAATCTCGGGCGTCCAGTGTGTTGCCGATATAATTATCTGCAATATTGGTCTATCATTCTGTTGTGGTTCACGATTCTCGATTATCTTGTGCTTTTTGAAAAGTTCTCCTACCTATTAAAAAAATTTAGAAAACTTTAGAAATTTTATCTCTATGATAAGTAATAAATATATTACAAGTGTTCACTGACCGAATTGTAATATTTATCCAAAATTACATCGACATTGTCAAGTATTAAACAAGAAAGTCGGTCAAATGACAATATACCTTTATTTTTATTTAAGAATCTGACTAGATATCGCGGTGTAGTCACTAAAATTTGACAACCATTATATATCATTGCCTGAAACAAAAATTGAAGAATGAGAATAGTTTCTTATATTTTCTTCACCTTTTCGGTACAACAATACTCGCTGCTTAGCAAGTACCAAATCGTTGATAAGGTGCAATAACATTTGTGATTATGAAGAAATCTTCATATATCATCTTTTTTTAGTGTTTCCTAAATAATTTATTTGCGCATTATTTCCTAAATAATTTATTTGCAAATTTTCATCTATTGGTAATAGAAAAGACACTTAAAATATGTTTAAATAAAAAATTAAAAGTTATGAAATATAAATTATTTTATTAATAGAAAAACAAATAAGTAAAATTCAATTTAGAAAAATTGGTATAATAAATATTTCAAAGTATGAAATTACAGCTAAACCGACATTATATTTTTTACGATATTGTGTAATTATTGCTTTTTGTCATTGTTACATATATCTTTTTTTTTAAGAAACTAATAAAATATATCTTTTGATCGATAAAATGAAAATCAATGATAACATGTGTTTTATTTCAAATCAAATGATTGACGCGCAATCATGAACGCCTAGTGGCTGTCGATTAAATCGATACCAAAAGAGGTTAAAAAGATATTGAACATTACTGTGAAAATATTGATAATTTACCGCTACTGATCTATCCGATTTGCCATTAAATGCAGCAACACATTTTATATTAGTAAAAGTTCGCAGAAATGACTCGCACAAAGATTGAACGGAAATTACTTCATAAGACGAGGCACATAAAATCAATGCTAACGGCTGAGTTCCAGTACGTATTTCCTAAAACAGATATCAATTATTTTAATCAATTAAAATAAAGATTTTTTTATATATATGCATGTATATATATGCAAATTTTATTTATATAAATTTTTAAGAAAAATATTTTGCTTATGTTATGCTTAGAAAGATGATTAAGTTCTTTGTGGTACTCATATAAAATACGAAAAATATTTTACATGTAGACGCAAAGCTATTTGACCGCAAACAGCCATTACGCATCCGCTCGTTTTACCACACTGTGTTGATCCAATAGCAACAACGTTTAATCCATTGTTTATAGCTGGCCATATGTAAGACTGAAGTTTTCTTGGTCTGGAAGATTTGATGTTCTCATCCCAACCCTAGAGAATAAAAACAGAAAAATATTTCAAATTATATTTTTACTATACTCTTAATCAATCAAAATATATTTATATTCATATACCTCATGTATTCCTTTGGGATATCTGAGGTCTGTAATATCACTTAAGATGTCACAGTCTATTGAGCTTTGTACTAAAATCTTCTCACTGATAATAAATATAAGAAGCATGAATAATTCTATATATAATTACTTATGTATTTATATAAACATGTACCTGAGAAAGAATTTTGTGTGAATATTATTAGTTCCTTTGATGCGTGTTACATTGTACCTTTTTTCTTTATTCCTTGAAAATTTTACATATAAAATGTACCATCGTTTTTCTTTAAGTTGTGAGTGTGTTTCAACTAGTTTTAATAATTCTAGATATAAAATTATGAAATTGCATGTTATTTGAATGTTATTTAATCTATTTTAAGGGATTTATTACAGAAAAATTTTATGAAATTCACATACCTCCTTCTATGTAAACTGCATAATAATTAAGAAATAAAGCTTCACTCAATGACATGACGACTTTATCAATGACAAAATAGAACTCTCCGTATTCTATTCCATTACTTTTGTTTGTGATTAAATGATCAAAGTATATCATTTTACATGCACTGAGAAGATGTTTTGTAAATTGAATTGCTTTCTCGGTCCATTTTTCTGCAACACTTTAGGTAATTGCAATCTTTTGAATGTTTTTTTTTTATTACACATCACAGATGTGCGCTATTTAGCTTTTTGTTTTTTATTTTTTATTATACTTGCTTATAAATATGACAATATACATATATATGTATACAATTAATATTACACTGTTACTATAACTCCTTGGTAGACATATATAACGTTGATAGACATAGCTACCAAAACATGCAATAATAGCTGTTCATGAAGTACTGCAAGATACTCAATTAGCATCACGGAAGCAGCAACAAGAAACTTATATCGATTTTTAACATTGATATTTAACATTTTTAAGTAGATTAAAAAAACGATAACAGAGAAAACTCACACTGCTATAGTATTGCAACCATTTAAAATAGTGCTTTTTCTCATACAAATTGGTATAATATCATATACACCAACAGTTTTCGTTAAATATTTATCAGGGATAAGATTTTTCGGAAGTATATGAAATTTATCCCTAGTTAATTCAATACTAATTCCATGATCCACTAAAAGAATTATATAATACATCTCATACTCTTTTTTAATACAAGTTATCAAACCTCGACAAACACATGATGGTAATTCTATCTCAGCTTTAAAACTATCTTGTATAAGAACCATCTGCGAGATAAATATAAAGATTAACCATATCTTATTACAAGAAACCTAATATTTGTATAAGATATTAATTAGACTATTAATTGCATTAATAAAACTGCAATAATAAAACTTACGTCACCAATTTGAGCATCTTCTGTATTAGATTCTCTCTTCAAAAATTCATTTGTTTTCATAAAATTTAATAATCTTTTTTCAATCTTATGGAGTGTTTCTGCATGTTTTTCAACTTCATAAGCTCTCATGCAATATGGATTTTTTACATTTCTTATTTTTATTGCCTTAGCTGTAGCAGGAATATCTAAAACTAAACGAAATAGATATAATAATTAAATAATTCAATTTAACACACCAATAAATATTCAGTACGTGAACATTACCTTGATGCTTATGAAACTTCATCTTTTGAGAAGATTCATAGTTCTGAAAAATAAAGACTGTAATAGTTTATAATTCTATTAAACTTTTTTTTTATTACTTAATTTGTCTCTCATTAACATATGATACATATAAGTTGCTTTTCTACTTTTTTATATAGTTCATATTTGTATTTTGTTCGTGCCTTTTACACTTTATCTTACTTTTTGATTGTTATGTGTAGTTTTTGAGGTTTTAACAGGAATCCTTTTCCTAACAGGAACTGGCATTGTTCGGCAGATTTATAAAAAAAAAACTGTAAGTGATTGTAAGTTATTTTCTTCAATCTATTTTCAAATCTTTGATTACAAGAACTTCGCGATCAATCTTCCAACTTTATTGAATCATTAAATATCCAAATATACACGAATATACCCTGCAAAAATTCGTCACATGTGAGAAGTTTTTTCTTGAAAAATATATTTAATAAATAAAAAGAATGTAACTTTCTTCGACTATAATTTGCTGACTCAGAAAAACTTTAGTTCAAGATTTGCAACGATTCAAAATAACATAATACGATAATCGTTGTAAATAAAGAAATAACCTCAAATTAGATCCCTGCTAACAATAAGAATACTCAATAACAAATCGCTGCGAACATGATCTTTGATTACTGCCATGGATGAAGGACACTTCTGTTTTCGTATATAAAACAACCTCGAAATTTTCAAATAGGTCTCTTTCTTTTTCTCTAGCCTTTACGCTGCTCCGAAACCATACCTTTGACGTGAACTTTGGTCGAGCCCATTAAGATCAATCCTCGTTACATTCAATTAAATCTCACGATACTGATTACCGACATGTCCCAGGACCAAAATGTCACACAATAATAGAAGATAGAGGAAGAAACACGAAGGAGAAGAATATAAATATCACGTTTGATAATATAGTTGCTTTCTATTTACACACAAGTGAAATTGAATCTAAAGTAAGCTGAGCTTTCCATTTATACACAAGTGAAAATAAATCTAAAATAAGCTGAGTATTTCATATCCAGATTTTGGGTGCTTTCTATTAGTGGCATCATTATTTCCTTACTATAAAAAGTTATAACATGACAACACAGATTCATAACCTCATTAAAGTGAGTTTACGAGACTCACTAAAACACACGATCTCAATCTTGTGCAGATTATAAAAAACTCAGTTAAATCTCACTTATTAGTATACAAAAGAAACGAGCATTCAATTGAATTATGAAATCACAAGTAAAAATTATCTGAGAATCGATATAAATGGAAAACAACTAATATATTCGACGATTTCATTGAACAAAACAACACATGTACATACTATACATAGACCTTATAAAATATGGGCTGCGGTCAAAGTCTCACTATAAATGCTTTGAAGTGTTTGGTTGACCAATTAGAAAAAAGAATTTTACAAATTGACCAATCAAAAAGTGCTTTAAAGCATTTGTAGCATCACCTTGATCATATCCATGGGTTTACGGATTCATAATCATATACATTAAGCGCAGGATCATATTTGTAGAATGTAGACTGTTAGTTTGTTTTCTGTTCCTGCACTAGACTACACTAGTACTCTCTTTCTTACTTACAACAATTAAATATACAATAATTAATATTAAATATCTATCTCACTTCAAGTTCCAAAAGTATACACTAGTTCAGCCACAGAAAACAAACTTTGTACTTTTTTTTTCTAATGTTTCTCCATGGAGATGAAGGTATTCGAAACTATGTAACGAAAACTGCGGAACGCTCGTGATTGTTCTGGTCTCGTTTCGCGTTCCGTTTTTCCGCTACGTGTTTGCACCTTTATGGTCTCATTTTGCCGCGCGGCAACCGTTCCGTGTCCGGTGTGTAGAAGTCATAAGAGTGTAAACCCACTAAGCGGAATAACGGAACGCAGAACGAGAGCAGAATCAATCACGAGCGTTCCGCAATTTTCATTACGTGGTTTCGAATCCCTTCAATTCCATGGAGCGCAATGAGCGTAAGCAGAATCAACAGCAAATCCATAAATGACGTTTAAATTATTATATAATATTGTATTTGTCATTCATTTTTTATTATCTAAGTACAGAATTAAATGCATTTTTCATTAAAAATAACGATTAAAGTTGTTAAAATTTATGAAATTAATCTTAATATGAATGTAACCTTTATGAAATAATGATTTATGATTGGTTACACAAAGTCTGCGATGCGCTCATTACGCTACATTGGGGGTTCACATTTCAACGTAACAAAACTGACGGAATAACAACGTAGTGAGATAAATTATTATGTAATTATCCAGAAGACGCTCCTCACCTTCAATTTCAATGAAATTATGCTCATTCGACGTTTTTGCATAAACCGAAAAAATCTGACAGTTAAATGTTGTGCCCTTCTCGCGAAATGAGATTTAATCGTTAAAATTGACAACTATTTAGGTTAGAAAATCTGTCATAACGCGAAACACTGCGATGCGATCATATGTTGCGATTACATAATACCACGTCGAATGAGCATAATTTCATTGAAATTGAAGATAAAGAGCGTCTTCTGGATAATTACCTATAATTTATCTCTCTAATGCATCTTAGGAGTGCAGCCACAATAGAAGGAATAAAGAATAACGATTCTAACTTATTAGAAACTGTGTATTCCGGTGTATCTGATTTCTAATAGATTGAAATATTTATTCCTTATTCTTAATTTCTTATTTCTTCTCCGAAAGTGAACTTGATAAATACTAGATATACATTAGATATGTTTTATTAAAATTATCCCTTTCTATATGATTTTACAAAGTTTTGTTTTGGATATTTTTTAACTATCTATGGGTGCTTTCCAGCAAGGACACAGTCGGATACAGTGAATCATTAGTATCATTATATTCTTGTTGTTTGCCTACTTTAAACAAGAATGAAACGATTCATGTTAAGTCTGATGTAGAAATTATATGATGCTAGAAATCGGTCCAAAATCTCGGACAGAGAAAAAATTAACAAATCACATTTGAACAATTTGATCACATGACCATTGCGATTGGTCAATTCTTTTTTCATCCTCAAATTGATTTCTAGTAACCTTGTGGACACAAGGTTTTACATAAAGTCTGACGGTGGGGTCCATTTCCCATTGATAGCCATAAAAATTTACCCACGATCAACCGTCTAAACTATTGATAATATCTCGTCAGATTATATGCCCAAAAGCACAATATAAATATATACAGTATGGACACAGAGTGTTGATACCTTTGATGTAGTGATCCTATGTAACATGACTCGCCGCCATTTTGTGGATTGGAAAAGCGCTTATAAATTTGAGTTTTTGTAAAGCTACAGAATAATTTTTCTAAAAAAAACATAATTCGATCGTGTCATGAAAGTTGTTTATAGCGAATATATTTTTAAATCAGAATTATATAATAATATAATGTATAATAATAATGTTCACGATTCAGCAAACGAGAATAAATTAAAATGGATTGAAATTGTTTTCTATTCAAATGCATATTTTAAATAGTGAATACTTTTTTTGAATTTGATTGAATTCAATTACCATAGATTCAATTGGGTGCAATTGGATTAAAAAATTGCATTTTCTATTCAAAATTTTGAATTGGACAGTATTCACAATTGTGTTTTAGTGTACAGAAAAAGCTATCACCTGTTGAACAAAAGTATAAAAACATATAATAAAATAAATAAACAAAATATGATATAATATATACATATTATATATAAATTCAAATTTTTTAAAATTTATTTTATTATATATTATTATATTTAACTGTAAATTTAATTTTGCGATCTGGCGATACAAAATATTAATTTTATTTGCACACTGCAAATTTATAAACGCATGCAAAGCTATTACAACGAGTCTCAAAATTACATGTAATGTTGTATATAATAATGAAAATAGTTCATTATTAGAAGAAAGTTGTAATACAGAAATTTTTTACAGCATTAATTTTTCTGCATAATTATAACATTTTGTACATAATAAAAATAGTATTAAATATTGGCGAACGAGAGATACCAGGATATCTCACTCGTAACAAATGTGTGAGACAACGAAAGGAGGACACCGCGAGCCGACATCACATCCAATTATGCTTTCTCTCTCTTGTGTTCTTTACGCTAAGGACAGAATATCGGAGCGATCTCCATTACTTTCTCGCGCTCTTCGCCTACTCCGCGTTTACAGTTACACGTACGTATGCGTTTCGATATGAATGCGTAGCGCCGCTCGCCGAACGCCAGGGGACATCATTCCTGCCGGTGCGTGTACATGTTCGCAATAATCACGATGTTTGCATGAACGCCATGACATCACGGTGAACGATTCGACGTCGTTGCGTGATGGTGCGATATGATGTTGGTGAGTTACTTCTATCATGGTTAGAGCATTAATAAAAAAAGTAAATATCGCCGCGACAACACTGAAAAAGGGGAATCACCCTAGATAATATACACTGATACCGTCAGATAGCGCTACTGCTCAATAATGTCGACTCGCCGTGACACAGAGCGATTCCCGATTTTCAGTGGTGGTTGGTTTGCGGGGGGGTTTTCGAACGCATGACGGACGCAAGAGAGTATGTGCTGAACCGACGAGGATAGGGTATCTCTATACACTCGCAGGATTCAATTCTTTCTGGTTGTCGAGCATGATAGGTAAGTCTTTATAATTTTTCATTATTTTTTTTTGGACCTAATGATCACAAAACATCAACAAAATTGATAAAAGTTTAATTCTGGATAAATTGTTCCGCGAATTTATAATATTTTAACATATATATATATGTATATGTATATATATATATATATATATATATATATATATATATATATATATATATATATTTTTTTATATTTTATTTTTTATATTTTTTTTCTTACACATATATATTTATTATTTTTTTTTTTTTTTTACATTTTTTTTTTTTA
>Ga0157364_1008299_pt1 | contig 10763 bp, 8 predicted proteins | sample AttsexASBM2_FD_111476 | JGI IMG/M metagenome (GOLD analysis project Ga0157364, IMG submission 111476) | Fungus gardens microbial communities from leaf cutter ant in Ribeirão Preto, State of São Paulo, Brazil - Atta sexdens ASBM2 | ecosystem: Host-associated > Fungi > Mycelium > Unclassified ... | reverse complement strand
GCAGCTTAATCAGCATCCGGTGCTGGAAAAAGACGCCGGCGCGGTGCTGACCTTTCACGCCCGTTCCGGCTTCGGCCAGGTGGCCGCTTATGAAGCGATGCAACAGGGCATCGCGCGCGCGCAACAGCTGGGGATCGCCGCGGTCGGCCTGCACCACTCGCACCATATCGGCCGCATCGGCCACTGGGCTGAACAGTGCGCTGCGGCGGGACTGGTCTCTTTTCATTTCGTCAACGTGATGGGCGACCCGATGGTGGCGCCGTTCGGCGGCAGCGATCGCCGCTTCGGCACCAACCCCTTCTGCGCCATTTTTCCGCGCCGTGACGCCAGCCCTCTTCTGCTCGATTTCGCCACCAGCGGCATCGCCTTCGGCAAAACGCGCGTCGCCTGGAATAAAGGGGTAGACGTGCCGCCCGGCTATTTGATCGACCATCAGGGCAAGCCGACCGAACATCCTGCCGTTATGCATGAGCCGCCCTACGGCTCGCTGCTGCCCTTTGGCCTGCACAAGGGCTATGCGCTGGCAACGTTGTGCGAAATCCTCGGCGGCGCGCTCTCTGGCGGACGCACCACCCATGACGAAACGGTGCTTGCCAGCCATGATGCGATCTACAACTGCATGACCGCCATCATCCTTAACCCGGAAGCGTTCAACGCGCCGGCGATGCAGGAGGAAGCGGAAGCCTTTCTCGACTGGGTGAAGCGATCGCCGCAGAGCGGCAGCGAGCCGATTCAGGTGCCGGGGGAATGGGAAGAGGCGAATCGCGCGCAGCGCGAGCGTGAGGGCATTCCGCTGGACGCCAACAGCTGGGGACAAATCTGTCTGGCGGCGACCCAGGCGGGAATGCCTGACGAGGAGCTGGCCGCGTTTCGCGCGCTGGCCAGCTAAGGCTATCCGCCGGGCAACGCCCGGCGGTAAAGCTTAAATCACCATTGACAGCAGCATACAACCCACCAGACCGCACACCGAAATGATGGTCTCCAGCGCCGACCAGGAACGAATGGTTTCGCCAATCGTCAGGTTGAAATACTCTTTAAACAGCCAGAAGCCGGGATCGTTGACGTGGGAGAAGATGACGCTGCCGGAGCCGACCGCAATCACCATTAGCTCCGGACTGGCGCCGCTGCTGGCGATCAGCGGCGCGACAATGCCGCCCGCGGTAATCGCCGCCACGGTGGCGGAGCCGAGCGCAATACGCAGCACTGCGGCAATCGACCAGGCCATAAAGATCGGCGACACGTTGCTTTCCTGCATCATCGCGGCGATATATTTATCGACGCCGCTGTCCACCAGCACCTGTTTGAACGCCCCGCCGCCGCCGATAATCAGCAGCATCATGGCGATAATTTTAATCGAATCGGTAATGGTGCCCATCACCTCATCCATACTGCGTCCGCGATTAAGGCCGAAAGTGAAGATGGCGATCAGCACCGCAATCAGCGTCGCCATCACCGGGTCGCCGAAAAATTCCGCGTAGGGCAGCAGCACATGTCCTTTCGGCAGCACCATTTCCGCCAGCGCGCGCAGCGCCATCAGCACCACCGGTACCAGCGCAGTCCAGACGCTGACGCCGAAGCCTGGCATCTCTTCTTCGCTAAAGGTTTTCGGGTTATAGAGCCCTTCCGGGATCGGTTTATCGATGCTTTTCAGGAAGCGGGCGTAAACCGGGCCGGCGAGGATCACCGTCGGGATGCCGAGCAGCGTGCCCCACAGCAGGGTTTTGCCCATATCCGCGTTAAACAGCGTCGCGATCGCCGTCGGACCGGGATGCGGCGGCAGGAAGCCGTGCGTCACTGACAGCGCGGCCGCCATCGGCACGCCGACGTAGAGCAGCGGCACGCGCGCCGAAGCAGCGATGCTGAACACCAGCGGCAGCATCAGCACGAAGCCGACTTCATAAAAGAGCGCGAAGCCGACGGTAAAACCGGTCAGCACCAGCGCCCACTGAATATGCTGCTTGCCGAACTTCTCAATCAGCGTGGTGGCGATACGCTGCGCGCCGCCGCAGTCGGCCAGCAGTTTGCCGAGCATGGCGCCGAACCCCATAATCAGCGCCAGACTGCCGAGCGTGCCGCCGACGCCGTTTTTAATCGAAAGGATCACTTTATTGACCGGCATGCCCTGCATCATGCCGACCACCAGCGCCACCAGAATGAGCGCGATGAATCCATTAAGTTTGAAGCGAATCATCAGCAGCAGCAGTAACGCCACGCCGATCGCCACAATAAGTAAGGGCATAGGTTTTCTCCACCTTACTGACCGGCCAGCGCCAGCAGCATATTGTTATCATGGGTCCGAAACGGACATTGGGTACGGCATCGAAAAAACGAACTAACAGTCAGACACAACCTGTTACCAGTAACATGTTAAGGGTAACATCCTGATGAAAGCACCTCCCCGCAGAGGCTGAATTTCTGTTTTGCGAAGGTGATCAACTTTTCATCGCGGCGTTATCAGAAAGTTTGCCGCTGCCGCCGTTCGGCTTTTGGTTACACTCTCTCTTTTCCTGATGACATAAGGATGTTGTGGTGAGTGAGAACCTGATCGAGCTGTACAGCAATCAACGAACCCTTTCTGGACGCGGCAGCATCAGTAAGCTGGTGCCGCTGCTGAGGGCCGATTCTCAGCCTACGCTGCTGTTCTGCGGGCGCTCTTTTCTTAACGGCCCCGTCTATGCGCGTCTGAAAAGCGAACTAAACGATCTTATTATTGGTTATGAAATCGTGGCGCATGAAGCGTCACCGGCTGAGATTGACGCCTGGGTCACACGCTGGCGCGGTCACGTAGACCGCGTGGTGGCGATTGGCGGCGGCAGCGTGCTCGACGGCGCCAAAGCTTTCAGCGCTATGATGCAGCATCCACTGCCCACCGCGCGCTATCTGGAAAAGGTCGGCGACACGCCGGTGCAAGCGGTGACGCTGCCGCTGATCGCCGTGCCGACTACGGCCGGCACCGGCAGCGAAGCGACGCAGAACGCCGTGGTCACCGACCAGCATGACATTAAGGTTAAGGCTTCGCTGCGCCATCCGGTATTTGTCCCGCAGGTGGCGATTCTGGATGCGGATTTGCTGAAAGGCGCGCCCGATAAGGTGCTGGCGACCTGCGGCATCGACGCCTTTACCCATCTGTTCGAGGCTTACCTCTCCAGCAAGGGCAATCTGTTTACTCGCCAGCTGGCGCTGACCGGGCTGCGCCAGTTTGTTCAGGCCTGGCCCGCGCTAAACCGCGACGATGCGCAGGGCGACGCGGCGCGCGAAGCGATGATGATGGCCTCCTGGCTGGGCGGCGTCTGCCTCAGCAGCGCCGGTCTGGGGGTGATCCACGGCATCGCCGGCGAGCTGGGCGCCATCAAGCCTTATCATCACGGCGAAGTATGCGGCCGGCTGCTCTTTCCGTTCCTCGATCTGCTGGCAGAAAGTGACGATGCGAAGCAGCAGCAGCTGATGCAGGATCTGCAGCAGCAGCTTTTCGCCGTGCCGGAGGCGCAGCCAGCGCGCTTTTTGAAAAACTGGCTGCAGCAGCAGGCGATCGCGCCTTTCTGGCAGGAGACCCAGACGTTGAGCAGCGAAGAGGCGGAGTGGATTCTGGCGCGCGCCAACAGCAAAAACTCGCTGGTGAACTACAGCCAGCAGGCGATGCGCGCGATGCTGACGCAGGCGTGGCGCGTGGTGCCAGCGCAGGCATAACGGGCAGCGACGCTGCCCGCCCACGCAGTATTCAGGCGAACGGCGGCGCGCCCGCCAGCATCTTCTCAATAACCTGCAGAACGCCCGCCTCGTTGTTGCCGGGCGCAGCGTAGCGCGCCGCCTCTTTCACCCGCTGCGGCGCGTTGGCCATGGCGAAGCTAAACCCGGACTGCCTGAGCATTTCCAGATCGTTGCCGCCGTCGCCAAACGCCAGCACCTGCTGATGATCGATGCTCCAGCGCTGCGCCAGAATATTCAGGCCGTTGGCCTTGTGATGGCCCGGCACGATAAGATCCACCGAGCCGTGGCCGCTCGAGGTCGCCGCCGCCGCGCCCGCGTGCAGGCGCTGAATATCCGCCATCAGCGGTTCGACATAGTCGTCGGAGAGGTTAAGTGCGAACTTGAACAGCCGATCGTCGCCCGTCTCTTCCAGCGAGTTAATTGCCTTCAGCCGATGGCAATAGTGGCGCATTTTCGCCAGCCACTGCTCTTCCACCACGCCACTGAAGTAGTAGGCGCTTTCACGTCCGCACAGGATATAACGCAGCCCTGGATAGTTGCCGTTTTGCAGCGTATCGAGCACCGCATGCACGTCCGGGCGAGAAAAGGCGCCGCAGAACAGCTCTTCTTCACCATCCAGAATCCAGGCGCCGTTCTCCGCCACAAAGGCGATCTCGCTGGCGATAGAGGGAAAGAAAGATTTCAGCTGGTAGTACTGATTGCCGCTGGCGACGACAAACTTAATGCCGCGCGCTTTCATCTCTTCATAACAGCGCATAAAGCGCGGGCGATCGTACTGCTTCTGGTTATCAAGAAAGGTGCCGTCCATATCGACCGCCACCATTTTTACCGCTGTCATCTCGACTCCTTATCAGGCGAAAGGGAACAGTATGGAAGCAAAGCATAGCCTGGAGAGCGTGAAAAAAGAGGAACAGGCGCGCGTGCGGGCAGCCGGTTTTCAGAGAATTGAGGCGAAAATCAAGGAGAACGGGCGGCCGGGGCCGCCCGAAGAGCAGGCTTAGTTAAAGGCGTTGCCGAGGATCAGCGAAGTGATAATGCCCGTCGCGGCGGCAATCAGCACATAGTTACCGTCGATATAGGACCAGTACTCGCCGCGCGGCGGCTCCGGCAGACGGCGCTCGCGCCAGTCGTCTACCCGATAGTGCGGGCCGCGATATTCGTGCGGCATCGGGTGGCCGCGGCGAAAATCGTGCCCGTTCCAGGCGAAATGATCGCGGTCACGGTCGCGATAGTCATGTCGGTCGCCATGCGGGTTGCCATGCGGGTTGCCGGCGAAACGGTCGCGATCCGGGCCAGGGCCCTGCGGACCACGGCCGCGATCGTCGTGGCGGTCGCCATCGCGACGGTCGCCATCATGCTGCTGCCAGGGCTGGCCATGATGGTCGCCCGGGCCGTCAGCCCAGGAAAGGGTAGAAATCAGTGAGCTGCATGCAATAAAAGTCGCGATAATGCGTAATGTTGTTTTTTTCATCATAAACCTCCAGTGGCAACAGCGAATGTCGCGCCGTTGAGCTCTACTATCGGCGATTTGCATGGCGCCTGCATCTCCAAAACTCTTAAAAATCGGTAACTTACAGACTATTACGCCGTTTAGCGCTTCCTTAACACTCGGCAGAAATTATGGAGACCGCTGGACCTGCGGGCGATGCGACAAACAGAGCGGGCGGTAGCACATAAAATGGCGATTTAACAAAGCGGAAAATAGAATCAAACAGAAATGAAAACCCGATCGAAATCGATCGGGGGAATCGAAATTCCTTTATACCGAAGGCCGGCTAATCCTTGCCAAATCAAGGAAAAAACTAGAGGAGACAACACCACATCACCAGTGTTGAACAAAGAGACTAACACTGCAGCTATTATTTTGGCAGCAATAATTTTCCTGATTAGGATATTTCCTGATTTATATCACCCTGCGCCGACTTATTTTTTATCGTGAATTAGGCGGTCCGTTAAATATCTTCATCGGGCATCTCTATTCAGGCAAAACAGGTATGGGGTCTGACCAGCGAGAGAAATTAATTATTTGGGCTATTAATTTGGCTGCTAAATATTGCCTTACGAAAACTTTAGCGCAGGGTCTGGCTACTCGCCCGTATTCCGCGCCAGCTCTGCCCGCGACGAAGCACATCGCGAACTAAAAAAGCAACATTGTTTTCATTTTATTTACGTTTTATCCGCCCGGTTTAGCCAGCTTCATTAATCACACTTTTTTAGCGAAAGCGATAAATCTCGCGATATGTGCTGCGCATAATAAAAACAGACTCAGCCGAAAAGCTGCGGTAAATCTTCTATTTCCAGCGAGCTAAAATAGTATCCCTGCAGACCGTAAAGCGGAATATGTTCCAGCGCCGCCAGATCCTCTTTATTCTCGACGCCCTCTACGATTATCTGCGGACAATAGCGCTGAATATTGGCCATTAATACCGGAAAGATCGATTTATCCTTTTGCTCCCAAAAAAAGCGCTTGTCGATTTTCACCGCCTCAAACAGGCCGGTATAGAGCGCTTCCAGATTGGCGAAGCCGGTGCCAAGATCGTCGAGGAAGAAACGGATGCCGCGCGCCTTCAGCCGATGCAGCGTTTCGCGCGCCTCGTGATCCTGATGAAAGTCGATAGCTTCGGAGACCTCTAACCGTACGACGCTGGCGGTGCTGAGCAGCCAGCCCAGCCGCGCATCCTCCTCCAGCATGGTCGCCATAGCGCGATCGACATTGATACTGACGAACAGGTGATGCACCTCAAGCAGCGCCACGACCGGCGACAAATCGCTCAGCTGCTCATAGAGCAAATCGCGCTTTTCGCTGCACGGCATATTTTCAATCACCATAAAGGGATTGCGCGATTTCCCCGCCAGCGAGGTATAGCGCGTCAGCAGCTCAAAACCGACAAAGCGGCCGTTCTGCGACATAACCGGCTCAAGGATAAATTTTTTACTCAGCGTAGAGGCCAGGGAGTGTGAATTCATAAATACCTCGGGCAGTGCCCAAACGGCAGCGATCGACCGCATAACGCCCGTTAAGACCGGCTGCGGTTTATTTAAGAGTAGCGAAAGATAGTGCGACGGGAAGGTAAATTAACCGCGCGTTTTGTCAACGCGCGGTCGGCGGTTCAGGGCGCGCTTAGGGTCACCGGCGCATCTGGCAGACGGGTAAAGTGGGTCACGATGTAGTGGAAATCGGCTGTGGGATCGAGCTGTGCAAACGTCTGCGGATAGAGATCTTTCGCCAGAATCTCCATGCCGATGATGTTGTAAGGATGGTTATAGAAGTGGTGATAAACCCCATAAACGCGGCCATTCTCGACCGGCGCGATCTGCTTCAGGCCGCTGCGATTCAGCAGGCCGCTAAAGGTTGCTGAAACCTCTTGCGGCGTCGTGTTATAGCCAAACGGCAGCACGCCAGGATTAGGACGCTTCGAGCCGGTCATAATATAAACGTCCGGCTTCATGGCGATAATCTTCTCCAGCGAGACAAAGCCGGCGTTGCCCGGCAGCAGCGCAGAGCCGATATTCTTACCGCCCACCGCCTCCACCAGCCCACCCCAGCCGTTATGGCCGTGAGTGAAACAGCAGTTGTCGCTGTTGCCAGCAATCGGCTCGATAAATACCGTCGGCTTCTGCGGCACTTTTGCGATGGCCGCGTCGAGCTGCTGTAAGCGCTGCTGATAAAAGGCGGTATAGTCGGCCGCCTCTTTCTCGCGGTTAAGCGCCTTGCCGAGCAGCGTCACGCTGCGCGCGGTGTTCTCTTTCGGGTGCAGCTCATAGTCGATAAACAGCACCGGAATATTGAGCCCTTTCAGCGTATCCAGCACGCCTGACTGCTGCAGCGCCGATTTCGCGCGCAGCTGGGCAATCATCAGGTCCGGCTTCTGCGCCAGCACGCTTTCGAGATTGACCTGCCCCTGGTCGTTGAAGCCCATATCAACAATGTTGCTCGCCTGCGGCCAGCGCTGCTTCAGCAGATCCCAGGTCTGGGTATCCTGCTTTTTCGGCAGGTTATTCCAGGCCACCACGCGCCTGAAGGGATTGTCGCGGTCGAGCAGCGCCAGCGCCAGCACATCGCGGCCATCCTGCAGGATCACATGCTGCGGCTCATGATCGAGCCGAATGGCGTTGCCGTCGAGATCGGTGATCTGCAGCGGATAAGTGGTGGCGCCGCACGCCGCCGACGTCAGCAGTCCGGCCAGCAGAAGTCCCTTTTTCATCGCTTACTACCTCAGTAACTAATAATTATTCTCAACAAAGTTAGCATGTTGCGGGACGGGAAAGCTATACCGCCGCTAAACGGCCCGCGCGTAGCGGGCGCCTTCTCGTTAGCTGAGCAGGGAGTAGAAGATGGCGGAGATCGCCACCAGTCCAATCAGCACCACGAACAGATTGCTGAGATGCCCGCTGTATTTGCGCATTGCGGGAACGTGGCGGATGGCGTACATCGGCATCAGGAACAGGATTATCGCGATCACCGGCCCGCCGAGGGTTTCGATCATATCAAGAATGCTTGGATTCCAGCTCGCCACCAGCCAGGTGCTGAGCAGCATAAACAGCGCCGTCGCCTGGTTCAGCTTCGCAGGCGCCAGGCTTTTGCCGCGGCTGTGCAGCATTTTATTGACCAGACCGTTAAAGCCTTCGCGCGCGCCGAGATAGTGGCCGAGAAAGGATTTGGTAATGGCGACGATGGCGATCACCGGGCCGAGCCAGGCGATCACCGGGACGTTAAAGTGGTTAGCGAGATAGGAGAGAATCGAGATGTTCTGCGCCTTCGCCGCGGCGAGATCCTGCGGCGACAGGCTGAGCACGCAGCTAAAGACGAAAAACATCACCGTCGCCACCATCAGCAGATGGGAACAGGCGAGAATGCGCGAGCACCTGGGCTCCGCGCCTTCGCCATACTCCGCGCGCTTCGCCACGGCGAACGAGGAGATAATTGGCGAATGGTTAAAAGAGAAGACCATCACCGGGATCGCCAGCCATAGCGTCATCGCGATGCCTTTGCCGCTGCCGCTGTGGTGCAGCGACAGGGTCTGCAGCGCCGCGCCGTGCCAGTGTGGGATCAGATAAATCGCCAGCAGCATCAGCACCGCGACAAAGGGAAAGACCAGAATGCTCATCGCCCTGACGATCATCTGTTCGCCGAAGCGCACTACCGTCATCAGGCCGATAATCAGTATCAGCGACAGCAGCACGCGCGGCGGCGACACCAGCCCTAACTGATGTTCGATAAAACTCTCTACCGTATTGGTGATCGCCACGCTGTACATCAGCAGAATGGGAAAGATGGCGAAGAAGTAGAGCAGCGTAATGATTTTGCCCGCGCCAGCGCCGAAGTGCTCTTCCACCACGTCCGTAATATCTTCCCCCGCGTTTTTGCCGGAGAGCACAAAGCGGGTCAGCGCGCGGTGGGAGTAAAAGGTCAGAGGAAAGGCGAGGATTGCCATAATGATCAGCGGCAGCAGCCCGCCGACGCCCGCGTTGATCGGCAAAAAAAGTACCCCTGCGCCAATAGCGGTGCCGTAAAGCCCCAGCATCCAGGTGGTATCGGTTTTGCGCCAGCCGCGTTCGGCGGGCGCCTCTGCGGCTGCGGTCAGCGCGCCGGTTTGCGTGGTTTTCATCTGCCTGTCCTGTCTTCATAACCTCAACGCCGTCGACGGTGAGTGGGCATCGACGGCCACATTACCGCGTCGCCCTGCTCTGCCGCTTTGCGGCAGCACAACGATTTGCGGCAAAAAAACGTCTCTCCACGGCGGGAGTAAACGATTGCGCAGGATTTTTACACACCTTAACGACAGGCTTCAACCGCGATGCGCTAATCGTGCATATTTAGGTCGAATATCCGTTAACGCGGCGATGCGCCCGCGTTGTCGCGCGCGCTCCGCCGCGCTGGATTTAAATTTTTAAACGAAACCACAGATTGGCATTACAAAGCGCGCCGGGCGTTCTATAGTTCACCCGCAACACTTAACCCTGAGGTTTATGCATGCGTGTTAAAGGACTAAATATCGGTTTCTTCATCGTGATTCTGGCGATAGTGACCGTTGCGTTTTTCGATGTACTGGCGCCCTACTTTTCACCCATTCTTTGGGCGGCCATTCTGGCGGTGATCTTCGCCCCGCTGAAGACCTGGCTGCGGCACAAAATGGGCGATCACAACGGTCTGGCGTCGCTGGTGACGCTGCTGATTATCTGCCTGATCGTGTTTACGCCGCTGGCGATTATCGCCTCTTCGCTGGTGGTGGAGGTTAACGCCGTCTATCTCAAGCTGCAGAGCAATTCGGCGCAGTTTCCGACGGTATTCGCCGATCTGCTGCATCACCTGCCCGGCTGGCTACGCAACTTCCTCTCTGAGCATCAGATGAATAACGCGGCGCAGATCCAGCAGAAGCTGTCGACCTTCGCGCTGAAGGGCGGCCAGTATATGGCGGGCAGCGTTTTCCTGATCGGCAAAGGCACCTTCACCTTTACCGTCGGCTTCGGCGTGATGCTCTATCTGCTCTTCTTCCTGCTGAAAGACGGCTCCTATCTGGTGCATCTGATTCTGGAGGCGCTGCCGCTTTCGACCTACGTGAAGCATCACCTGTTTATGAAGTTCGCCGCCGTTTCACGCGCCACGGTCAAAGGCACGGTGGTGGTCGGCATCGTGCAGGGGATTCTGGGCGGGCTGGCGTTCTGGTTTGTTGATATCGACGGCAGCCTGCTGTGGGGCGCGCTGATGGCGTTCCTGTCGCTGATCCCCGCCGTGGGCTCAGCGATTATCTGGGTGCCTGCGGCGATATTCTTCTTCGCAACCGGCGCGCTGTGGAAGGGGCTGTTCCTGGTCGGTTTCTTTGTGGTGATCGTCGGACTGGTGGACAATATTTTGCGTCCGCTGCTGGTGGGCAAAGATACCAAAATGCCTGATTACCTGATCCTGATCGCCACCTTAGGCGGCATGGAGATTTACGGCATTAACGGCTTGGTGATTGGTCCGCTGATCGCCGCGCTGTTTATCGCCTGCTGGAACCTGCTGTCGGGCAAGGATAACCGCGATAATGTCGAAGAGATTGACGAAGAGTTTATCG
>Ga0157364_1008298_pt1 | contig 10768 bp, 4 predicted proteins | sample AttsexASBM2_FD_111476 | JGI IMG/M metagenome (GOLD analysis project Ga0157364, IMG submission 111476) | Fungus gardens microbial communities from leaf cutter ant in Ribeirão Preto, State of São Paulo, Brazil - Atta sexdens ASBM2 | ecosystem: Host-associated > Fungi > Mycelium > Unclassified ... | reverse complement strand
TAAAATATATAATATATAATTTAAATATATATATATATAAACTTTGATATATAATCTTTTTCTTATATATATATATATATATATATATATATATATATATATATATAATGTCTGTTATAAATTAAACATCTGATACTTGATAAATTTAATGTCTAATAAAGAAATATAACCACTAAGAATTGGAACAATAAATAAATATTAGGTTTGTTTCTTTTTATTTCTGCACTAAATTGCACTAGAATTCTCTTCTTCACTTTCGCCAAATATTAAATATATTATACCTATCTCTTAAGAAGTGTACATTCAGTTCAGCCACAAAAAACAGATACTATATCTCTATTGTAATTATATCTACATTGCGTAATTAACAATCGAACTGATATTTGATAATTTGATAGTTTGAATAACAACAAGGAACAATAGCACGCTGAATAAAGAAACGCAAGATATGTAATGTCTTTACATAAAAATATATTTTTTATTAAACATTTTATTTTAATGTATTATTAATATGTATTTTTAATGTATTATTAATTATTTTAATGTATTATTATATTATTAATATGACAACTCATTGTATAATACAATACAATATAGACAAATGATATCTTACTTTAATAGTACAAAATAATTTTAATAATTTTGTGTTCTCGGCGAATCGCATATTCATTTTACATGCTTGTTATACTGGATGAACAAGCGATCATAATTTTATTTAAGTTATCAAGATTCTAATATAAAATAAAAGTCGTAACTAAAAGATAGGTAGAAATTTATAATAAAATTAATGCGATAACAAGTAGCAGAATAGTTTGTTACATGTCAAGCGTATAAATTTAAATTCTGTAAGAACATAAATTATAATTAAATGTTAATTCAATTAACTTGACGCACAAAATCGCAAATTCACAAAATCGCGAAACGCACTGCGTTTTCGTGCACGATTTCGTGAAAAAAGAAAAATAAATAAACTTTATTTTACACGAAAAGATATTCTCGATGTCTTTGAAAAAAGATATACTATAAAACAAATATGTATGAGACACTTACACGTGTTTATATTGTAAAAAGGATAATCGCCTACTTAACTAGAGCGAGAAGCAATGAGTTCCGTAAAAAATCATGACTTCTCTCATCGCTATAATTTTATATTACAAACTGTTACACACATAACAGTTCTTGAATCTTACATATTAACCGATACCAAGAGAATGATAAATTAATATAAACATACATCGCACATCCATCACGTCGTAGCTATGTCACATTGGATACTTACGTTCACTTTGGTTTATAAATCTTTATTACTATACTATTAGCACAAAAGTTTTTATTTACATACTTATTTCTTTCCATTAGAACATAAATGATTAGTATATAAATAAATTATGCCAAATTCAGTGTTACCTATACTAATTCAACATATAATACAATAAGCATGTGAAATATACTAATAGGAACTAATTAAAATAAGAATTATGAAAACGTAATGTACTTAATTATAAAAATAGCAAATAATTTCTCTTGTTAGAAACTTAAAAGAATTTTTGTGCTTATAATATTGTCATAAGAAAAACGAAAAATGAAGAAATATTTTAACTGTTATACTTGTTAAAATATAATGTCTCGCTGATGTTCTGGACAATTTTTAAAAATATTTTTTAAAGTTGATTTTGATTCAGTGACAAGACGGTATTGTTTCAAGATTAATATCAAGAATCATATTTAAGAATCAAATTATTTATTTTAATCAAAAAGGTATAACGTACAAAATGTCATGTAATAAATACATATATATTAAAATTGAGCAACGTTATAACCATTATACATTCTTAAAAACGATTTGTATTTATGTCAAGTTAGATTTCTAATTTTTGTATCATATTTAAATTTCTACATTTTTTTTTTTTTCTTTACCACAATATTGTACTTTTACGCGTTATTTTAAAAGTCAAAAGTACAAAATTATTACATTGGATCAATTGTCCAATTATACAAACATATATCTATCGTTATATCGATATGTATATATCTATCGTTATATACGTTAAAAATTGTATGAATAATACAAATTGTTCAATAATTACATAGTATAATTCGGAAGCTAATTATATATATATATATATATATATATATATATATATATATATATATATTTTTATATCTGAAAAAGAGAGAAAAAAGTTTATCGAGCGAGTACATCTTGTTTGGAATCCAGAACACCATCGACATTACAAAAATCCTGCTCGGTGTCGAGCCTTCCGAGGCTATATTATATGGAACCCGCCAAATAATGTGCAACGACATATCGAAACCGAGATGCGCGACGGTCGAGACCTAAGTCCTGGGAAAGGCCGACTCAATTATATATCTTTTTATAGAAATTTGTCCAAATGAATCAATTCGTGATCGTTGTGAACAAATGCGAAGAAAGCCTTATTTAATCGACAGTCTTGCACGCACACTCGTAGGATCCTACTGATCCTTCGTGTAATGGTGCATCACTATCGCTTCGTCTCTTTCTTCCTGCGTTTGATCTATATCGCCCCAACCCCATAATTCGTGGCTGCCATCACCCGTCCTCTTTACTCGTTTCCTCACCATATCCTCAGATACACTCTTTAAATCGTATGCCCAACCGATCTTCGCGAAGAAGTCGATAAAGGCCGTCGTAAAGTTGACCCTATAATTGCCAAACTCGGCCGTCTTGTAATCCCAGGGAAAGATGTGATGATAATTGTGCCAACCTTCACCAAGGGCGAATATGGCAACACTTTTGTTCTCTGATGGATTGATATACCTATAGTAAATAAGAAAACAATTAAATGTTGATTACATCAAAAATTAACTTTTCGAAAGTAAAAGTCTGGTAAAGATTTGAGAAAAATAAAGAATAAAAAATTAGGTAATTTTTTTCTTCGAAAAAAAATTAAGGGAGTACAAAATTTGATTTAAAAGATATACTCGCGTCTTTACTAATTGATACTTACTTGTCGTAGGGTTTATTGCCGAAGAGATGAGCCGCAGAGTTTACTAACCATGTCATGTTCAATGTGAAGATATAACGGAGGATGGTAGGAATAAAGTAAGCGTTCGTCCAGGTTTCGTTCCAACATACAACCGGAATAATAGTTGGTAAAATGAAGCACAGTAATGGCATCAGTATAGTATAATATCTGAAATGAACAATAAATCATTATAGATACCTTGTTAATAATATTATTTCGATTAATATTAACATACGTACTTCTTTTGGAATGCCAATATGGGATCGCTCTCGAGATCACTTAAATCGATACGCTTGCCCTTTTCCCTAACTTCCGGATGTTTCCTACAGAGCAGCCAACCCACGTGCGAAAAGAAGAAACCTCTCTTAGCGTTATGTGGATCAGCATCGGTCTCGCTGTATTTGTGATGAACCCTATGGTCTCTGGCCCAGTCGATTGCTGCATCCTAGATACGATAAAATTACTTGAATAATGTTAATAAATGTAGAATGCCTTATTCCTTTAAGGACCAAAACTAACAAAGTAATTTATAGATCATATTTTCTAAGATTTTCGAAATCACTAAATTCGATCCTGGCTTCAGATTTTCAAATTCTAAAATTCAAATTTCAAAGAAATAATCTAATTATCGTGAAATTCGATTTTAGAAGATTCTTAATATCGCTAAATTTGAATGTAGCCTGAAAACATTGAAATTCTAAAGAATAATATCCTCTATGAAGGAAGATTTAACGTCACAATTAGAGTTATTTGAAAATCAGTTTAGAAATCGATACTAACTGCAGTTTACGTAATACTGATGAACATCAAATAAAGCGAAACTAGAAACTTGATGTTACTTCACAATTAAAAATTTCTTAAAATTGAGTTTTATCATAAATAAAATAAAATTATTTTTAAATATAATAGAATTATTTTTTAAAATTTTCTCTCATATTAAATCCATCATATAAAATTTTATTTTTAATCTCGCAAATAAAGCATTATTAAATTATCCTATAAGCCAATTTTAAATGGAGCAAACAATTTACTAAATAAAAGATAAAAGGGAATCCCTGCAAACAAAATCATCTACAAAGAGTTAATTCATTTCGTTTGCAAAAAACAATTTTAATACATTTTCGGTACACTTTCATTATTATTCCTTATTTATTATTATTCCTTATTGTTCCTTGCTCTAATTTGCGTATTTCTCTGAATATTTATATTGCTTATACTTATATAAATAAAAATACAGGAGGATGTGCATGTCAATACTTCCGTCATAAACAACACATATTATATATTAACGTATTATATCTTGAGCTCATGGAATGTCTTTTTTTCTTAACAATACATCATTTGTTTAGTCAACATCTAACGACGCATTGGATTATTTTACTATTTCTTACATGCAACGCATGTTTCTACTTGATATCAACATGAATTCCTTATATTTCAATAGCTATAAGAAAAAATCAATTCTATCGTATTTTCTTTCAATTGTGTTGTTCATATATAAATTTAATTTAATATTTGTCAAAATCCTAGGATTGGAATCTGTTACGAAAAAAACTAATTATAAATTATCGATTTTATTTCTCTTGAATATAAATATTTTTATCTGTTATTTTGTGTACGATTTCTGAGAAATTTACTTACCTGAAATGCTATAGTATTCAAAATCACGAGTATCAGCTGGAGAGGCCACTTGGCTTTGTAAGATCGGTGTGCCCAGAGTCGGTGAGCTCCGGCTGTGATTCCAAAGCCACTGACTTGATACAGTAAAATTGCTGCAATCGAGAAAATCATTAAGTTACACGCAAAGGTCGCCGTTTGCTCCGGATCATCAATCTTTATTGGATAACTATCTTGTGACAAATTACATTATGAGAAATATGATTGACAATGCGGAACTGCAGAAAATTTATTATTTGTAACATGAATGTCGTAACGACATGTTTATATAGTTACAATCATGTTGAAAAATATATTATAGTAACAAGCGCAACGAGAGAGAAAGAGAGAGAGAGAGAGAAGAATAATAAATCATTTAGCTTAAACCAGTGATCGCTTTTTTAAACTAAACCTATTTTCAGACAAAATCTTGCGAAATTTTATTTAATTTACGTAACTTTACTTATATTACTTATATAATTTATCGTATATATTATTATAATATGTACATAACTTGTACATAAATTAAACAGATAAAAAATTGTATTATAATAACAATAAGGAATTAAATAGATAAATAATAAAAGGACTATAAGAGCTACGAATCAAGCTGGATATTCGTTGCTACTAATTAAATTTAATCTTTACATAATAAAAACACGATAGTTTCGATCTTCTCTTCATCAGATCATTCTCAATATGACAAATTGCAATATAATTCGTTAATAAAAATTGTTTCCATCTACTTTATACAATTATTTCTTACGAATGATGGTTACAATAGATTTTGCGATGTCGCATTTGTCGATTTTTTTTCAATATTAGATGTTTCTTTTCATTTATAAATTCCTATAATTCTTGTTAAAGAAATTAGAAATATATATAATATATAGTATAATGTATATATTATATAATATATAATTTCTTTATTGATAATAAGATAACATTTTTTTATTTGTTTATTTATTTCCCAGTTATTCATTTTAATGATCGTTGTTACATGACTGTATATATATATATATATACATACACACACACTTTGTGTAGAAATAACTATTAGAATGATTAACTTTGACATTATCAATAAAAAAATAAAAAATCAAAATATTGTAATTTATAAAAAATCAAATATTTGACAAACATATTATTTATTTATAAAATATAAACTACATTTTTAAATATAAATTCTTGAAAATTTTTAAAAATATATTTTAAATAAAACTGTTAAACTGTTATGCGTAATGTTGTTATTTTTATAGTTTACATTAAAAAGTTTACATAAAAATATAATTTTACATTTTTTAACTATGAGTTGATCGACGAACGAGATCAAAAAATTAATCGACGAGATATGGATTGCGCATTACTTAAATGATATTATAAAAAAATTCGCGTCAACAGGTATGCTCTTAATCTCTTTCAAAAGAGTTGCAAGTAATGTCGGACACATAATATTTTAGCCGACCTAATTGACATTCCGCTAATTGCTTGCGTTAAAGAGCTTCGTCTAAGTGCAAAATTGAACGAAGTCTATTACGATGAGTATGTCAACGCAAATATATTAGTTAAACTCAGTCTATCATGCGATCAATCAAATAATATTTTGATATAATTTATTTGTTTTATTAAGCAAAAGTATTATTTCAAATAATTATTATGCAAGCAATACGTTACGTTACTTAATAAAATTGGACCACTCACCGAAAATGACAGTTGCCAATTTGGCGGACGTGAATGAAAGATAAATTCCGTAAAGGGCGCTGAGATGTAAATACGAAAAAACCACCACATTTCTCCAAACGATACGTCGAACATATTTAGGTTTTTCCTTGGGCTCTTCAATTAGTTGCGGCTCGCCAAGAGTCTCACCTTCGAATAACACTCCCGTTGGTGTGCTTGTTATATTCGGCGCCATCCTTGTCTATTAATGACATAAAAATTCGTATTATATGTTTCTTGCAAAAAATTTTATTGTATCAAATCTTGCACTATCATCACTGTTGTATTAATTAATAACTTATTTTTTATTCATTAATCATATTTATATTGATAGTATAATTTCTTTTAGTTATTCATTATATCATTGTCCTGAGTATTTAATTATTTATATTGCTACAATATTGCTTAAAATATTGTTTAAAATATAAGGATAAAAATTAAATAAGAGAAAAAATTCTATTTTCGATCGAAGCGAATCTTGGGGTTTATTAATACATATTCATGTGCAAATTTGTGCAAATACATTTTTCTATGTAATAAAAATCAAAAAACACTAGCGTATTATTAATATAATTCCAATGTTTTGTAGTTTTAGAAGATTACAAAAGCATATTAAAAAAGGTATTGATGATCATATTTTTAAAATTAAATTAAAAAATTAAAATTAGCTAAATGTTTTTAAGTTAAATTTAAATTATTTCCAAATAAAATCAATGTTAAGAATAGAGCTCCTTTGACAAGACCGCCGTGACGATAATACATTTGCACACATGACTTTGATGGAACTCATATAATAAACTCGTATAACAACGTCATAATTATCAATACTCTTCTAGAATCAAAACTTCATGGAACAAATAGCAATGACGTATGACGCAAAAGCGATCGATAAAAGTAAAATCAGTAACAGCAAATTCGAGTTTATGTGGGACAGATACAAAATGTACTATTTCTCTCCTTTTAATTTCATTTTCTTTCTCTTTCTAGTTGACTGTTTCTAATTTATTGGAGTATCTGATTGCCGTTTACTAGAAATTTGATTTTACAATTATTGCGATTCGCAATTACACGTTAAAAATACATGAAACAGTTATATCAGCAGACACTTTCTAGGCAATGCATGACCTGGAAAGCAATTGCGATTATGTCATTCATACACGCACAAGCGCACCGGCTCGTCTGCTAATTGGCACCGGTGCCCGGCGACAGTGATACTGAGGAAATGACACCTGTAAGACTTTCACCACGTCGTCACACAAAGCTACCAGCTGACATCTCGATTATCCCAGTTAGAAACTTGCGTCGCGAGACCCGGATAGATACATGAGATTCGATTCACCGATGGTGCTAGTGAAACCGCAAAGACCGAAATACTACTCACACGAGGGCATTTTCTATATTATAAAGTAATAACGGAGTACAGTTTCTCGCTGCCATACGAAAAATAGACTTCTTCTATTTGAATCACGTGTACAAATTTGAAATTTAGAAATATTTTTTCATTTTAATGATTGTTTTAATTATCTTAATTACTTTGGAGTCGACCTTCCCTCGAGTCAAACGCAAAAGTAATTAACAATCTCGGAATTATCGGCTGATTTATCGAGATCGACGTGCATACATACGAAGCTCGTATATGCTCGTCGTTGCAATCCCGCAAGTCGTCCTCAATTCCGTCAAACGCACGTGGATGTACGAACTCGAACCGGAGGATCCGCCTATGTCCCGCGATCGCGAATATCAGAGTAGAACACAAGATCGTGATGATTTCGACAATGCCCGGTCGAGGACCGTCTATCGACTGCCAGCAGTGCCAGCTGGATCCTCGATGTACGCCCTCCAGGCGCAGGCTTGCGCGGCACCGGGACGCCGACATTCGGGATTTTTGTCGACAGTCGCTTGCGCGGAATCGCTCTGATGAGTGATCAGCTGATCCTCTTAATAATCCCAAATAATCCGGTCATAAAGTTTCTATCGAAAACCCGAATCGAAATAATTTAAACGAGACAAAAGCAATAACGTATAAAATTCGTATAAATAAAGTAAAGCTTTTTTTCAATGCAATTATACGTGCATTCAATGAATTTTCTTAAAAGACAAAAAAATATAAAACAATAGAAACTTGAGCTTGATGTAATTTTTTACCATTATGAACTTTACAATTATGAACTTGATATTATCAATAACAAGTGCATGATGTATAATAATATAATAATATAATAGATAAATTGAGATTATCATAATAACATAGTTCTTTTAATATTTTTTGTAAACAATAGAAATTATAGATACAATTTTGTTTATACGTTCTTTAAGCTTAAAAAATATGCTATTATACTTATATTTTAAATGAATCTACTTTATTCATTATCAAAGAAACGCGCACTAAAAGAAAAAAAAATAGTTGTAACAACTCTAAAATTAAATACTTGTAATTAGTTTTAAAAAGTAATAAGAACTAAAGTAGTACCGAATACTATAGAAATATAATATACTACTATGAAAATATAATTTTCAGTACTACTTTAGTCCTTATTATTTTGTGAAATTAGTTGCAAGTACTTAAATTATTAGAGTTATTAATTTAATAGTTGTTAAATTTTTCTCTGAGTACGATAAATGAGTTACATCGTATTTAAAATGTATGTAAAGAACGATGTAATTCATTTATCACATTGAACATTCATAATTCATTAATCAAAATCTTTACGCTAGTGACTGCAGTGTCATCATATTTTAGATGTGACTATAATAAAGGACATGGCCTCAAAAACGACCTCGACTCATTCGAGTGAGCTCGAGCATTGCCAAGGCTGTAAAACATTTGAGGTCAACTGTGTTTCTCACATAGCACATCGATCAATCTACTACAATGATATGATTATCTCTAAGTAATAATATCAAAAATTTTATCATTATTATATGATTTCTAACTACATATATCCTTATTGATCGAATTTGTTGATAATCAAGAAAAATAAACTTGTAATTGATTAGATTAATTTTTTTCAGAGATTATTAATAATATCTCCGAAGTTGTTAGAATAAATGTAATATAATGAATTACATTCAGCAGCCATCGATTCATTTAACTTAGCATACTTTCAAAGAGATGATTTATGAAATGATTTCTTGATGATCGCAAATTATAAAATTATAATCAGCTATAGAATTACTTTTTAATATTGAATACGTGCGATACATCATGCATACACATAAATTTGATGACTTCAATCATTACAGTATAATTCATGATTTGATATGTGCATAAATCATAATAAGTTCCTGTGTTATGAAAATAAAAAATATTTTTTCTTACATTTTTTTTACTGTTTGCTATATGTAAAACAAGACTTTATTATTAAATTATTAAATTATTAAAATTAATAATTTCAATGACTTTGCTGATTTTCATATTTCTGATAAAAAACATTGCGTGATTATGAATTTGTAATAGTTTACTTTAATAGTTAAATTTGCAATAGTTCAAGTTTCATATTTTTTAAAACGATCATGATTTCCGTTAATATGAAAATAACGTTCAAAATAAAGAAAATCTAATTTAATATCTGAGCATTGACTGTTCACTAAATAATTGCGCCGTTTATCGTTGCTGACTCTCATTAGTCTATTTATCTTTTTGTTTAAAATTCAAGAATCCTAATATAATTATTGTTACTGAATATGAAAATAAATTATATATTATAAATTATATCTCGTAATAGTTTATTAAATATTATTTTAATATTTCCGTTTATGAAGAAGGAAACTTAATAAAAATAATATGCATATCTTGTTAGACATATGAGTATATCGCTCGAGAACTAATTAGAATTGATGCAATGCATTAATTAATAAAAAAAATTAATTAGGAGCAATTATCTAATAAATTGTAAAATCAATTCCAATAAGTAGTTTTTTAGGTAATATGTAAAATCAAGTAGGTTTTTATCGACAACTTGTCTTAAAAGCTTATACATCAACATTATGTCAATATATCTTATTGTATAATAATTGTATAATATTGAAAAAAACATAATTCACAAAAAATATAAATAGAAAAGAAAAGGAAAAATTGAAATATAAAAAACAAAATATGAAAATATAAAAATGCACATTAATTTTAATTTGCCTTAAAAAATTAGAGTATGAGTCAATTCTGCATTTATGCTTATCATCATTTGAAAAAGAAAAATGAAAAATGCCTTAACATTAATAATTGACCTTCATGTGTTTAATATTCGCTACACATAATTCTCAATGTTAACATTGACAAATATAGATATGTATCTGCATATTCATATCTCTTTTTTTTTATGCAGTTTGAAGTCAATCATATATCGATAAAAAAAAGAAATTCATTTATTATTAATTTATATTTGGAG
>Ga0157364_1008297_pt1 | contig 10768 bp, 8 predicted proteins | sample AttsexASBM2_FD_111476 | JGI IMG/M metagenome (GOLD analysis project Ga0157364, IMG submission 111476) | Fungus gardens microbial communities from leaf cutter ant in Ribeirão Preto, State of São Paulo, Brazil - Atta sexdens ASBM2 | ecosystem: Host-associated > Fungi > Mycelium > Unclassified ... | reverse complement strand
TGTTGGCCTCATGTCATACACATGGTCATTAGGGTAGGGTGCACAGTAGTGAGCACGGACCATGAGTAATAGTATATAAGATAGACTACTTTGTACTAGGAACTCTATCGAGTTCTCTTGTGTTACTCAATACAAGAGTTGTCTTACTACTTAACACTTTGAGCTTTAAGTCATAACAGATATGAGTTTATAGAAGGACAACATAACTACAAGACAAGAATAGGAATTATATATGGAGGATAAGAATTACCAATAAATATTGGAAAATCAAAGAAGAACTTCATGGATGGAAAGCCTAAATACTCTGATTGTGATTTATATAGATATATAGCAAAAGATTGCTAAAGGCCAAAGAAAGAGAAAGACAACAGGAAGTGCTATAAGTGTGAATGAGTAGAACACATTGCTAAGAATTGTAGGACAAAACAGATGAAGAACTGGAGTGTTTAGGAAGAAACAGATATAGAAGAAGGGAATAAGAAGCAGGATTTTGGAGAAAATTCCGAGTAGGCATGGTACAAGAAATCTCTGTAAATAATACTAAGAATCAATATATTATTCCTATTGTGGCAACCACTAGTCCAGTAACCAATAGTAACACTAACAAGTAAATCTCTCAGTAGAGATATCAAGTGGGGAATTTGCAAGAGAACTTGACAAGGAGTCTCTGCTGTATTAGAGTCTTATTTATACAACTACATCTGGTCTGTACTACTAATAATTAAACCTGCCCTTATGTCCATGCTTTATCCTCATGTCTGCCTTATATCTTACTCAAAGCTACCATGTTCTATCTATATGCCCTGATGTCATCTTCCAGATCCTTCCATCATGTTCTAGGCCTATGACATCACATCCTGTGACATATCATATGACTGCAGTGTCATGTGTATTTCCATTGTCTAAAAGGAAATCAAAAAGGAAAAGAAAACAAAATTAATATAAAATCAGAGAAATTAAATAAAAGAAAAGAAAAATTGTCAGTGTCTAAAGTGTTCCATAACAATTCCCTACCAAAGGAACAACAAAGAGAAAGAGCTAAACATGGAAGCAAAAATCAAGACCAAAAATGGAAAAGAATTGCAAATAGAAACACTGGTGGACTCTAGGTGGACTTATATGGGAATTAATGAACAATTAGTCAAGAATAAGAGAATTCAAACAAAACCAGTAGACTTTTCCTTTGAGGTATTCAATATAAATAGTACTGAGAATAAAGAAGTAACAAGAATGGCACTACTTGAAGTCAAAATCAATAGACACAAGAAACAAATCAATGCTACAGTAATAAATCTAAATTGAACAGAAATATTTCTGGAATATGACTAGTTGGTCAAATATAACCCAGAATTAAATTGGAAGAGGATAAAATATAGTTCACAAGATGTTCAAGATTGTGTAGGATAAAGCATCAAGATATTGAATTTAAAACTAAAAGAATACAGACAACAGAAACACAAAACAAGGACTAGGAAGTCAGAAAAGAACCAGATCTAACAAATACAGAAGATCTTCCAAACTATATTTAATTCTTTACTCATCTATTTAATAAAAAGAAATTTGAAAAGTTACCAGAATAACAAGAATGAGATCACAAGATCAACTTAATAGAAGAAGTACCCAAGGATTTAAATGTGAAAGCCTATGCAATGACAATCAAGGAGAAATAAGCACTGAATTAATAGCTAGACAAACAACTAAAAGCTAAATTAATAGTGGAATTCAAGTCAAGATATGTGGCACCATGCTTTTATATTCCAAAAAAGAACAGATCATTATAATTGGTACAAGACTACAGGAAATTGAACCAGGTTACAATAAAGGACAAGATACCATTAACCTTAATTGGAGAAGTCATTGACAAATGATACTTCAATAAATTGGACTTGATCAGAGGGTACAACAGTGTATAAATCAAAGAGAGAGATGAATGGAAGGCTACATTTTTGACAAACAAAGGCTTATTTGAATCTTAAGTGATATATTTCTGACTATGCAATTCACCAGGAACATTTCAACAGATAATAAACAGTATATTCTGGGAATTGTTACACAAAGAAGTACTTGCAAACTACATGGATGATTTTGTAATTCCAGTGAAAATAATAAAAGAACTAGAGGAATAGACAGTCTGCTTTTTAAAGATAGTAGAAAAACACAATTTATGTTTCAAGAGGTCAAAATGCAACTTCAACATGGAGGAAATCCCAATTCTAAGAGTAGTAGTTGGGAGAGGACAAGTATAAATGGAAATGGATAAAGTTAAAGCAGTCAAAGAATAGAAGATTCCTACTAAGAAAAAAGAAATGAAAAGCTTCTTGGGATTTGCAAATTTTTACAGACAGTTTATCAAGAAATTTAGCTATATGGCAAAACCTCTCAATAAACTCAAAGGGAAGAAGGATTGGAAATAGAAAGAATAATACCAGAGAGTATTCAACAAACCAAAACTAAAAGACAAGATCACAAGTTAGTTAGTACTTACTCTTCTGAAGAGAGAAGTTAAATTCTGAGTAGAGACGGATACATCAGGACATGCTATAGGAGGAGTTCTGTCTCAAGAACAAGAATGAAAATAGAAACCCATTGCATTTTTATCCAAAACAATACAGCTAGTAGAAAGAAACTATGAGATTTATAACAAAGAATTGTTTGCAATTGTGGAAGCTTTAATAAAATAGAGACAATACTTGTTGGATGCCACCAAGAAATTTGAAGTATAGACAGACCATGAAAATCTCAAGTACTTCAGGGAACTGCTTAAGTTAAATAGATGACAAGCAAGATAGTATTTGAAGTTACAAGATTATAACTTTATACTATGATATATTTTAGGAAAGATGAATACCAAGACAGATGTTTTATCAAGGAAAGATCAAGTTGATACCAAGAATGATAATAAAGACATATAAATACTTAAGGAAAAACTTTGGACAAGATGACAGACAACAGCAGATGTAACCATACTATGGAGAAATCAAGTGGTAGAAGAAACCACTTTACTAGAAGAAATATAACAAAATAGTACTAAGAAACAAGAAGTAGTCAAAGAATTAGAAAAGAAAGATAGTCAATCTTGGGAAGAAAATGAAATTGTTTATATGGATAAAAGAATCTATATGCTGAATAATCAGAAAATCAGAGAGAAGATTCTATAGAAAAACCATGAACTAGCAAATATAGAATATCCAAGATAATACCAAATAATGGAACTGATCAAGAGAAACTACTGGTGTCCAGGAATAAAAAACTATGTGAAAAACTATGTTCAAGAATGTTTCAAGTATTAACAGAACAAGATACAACACATGAAAAAGGCAGGAGAACTACATCCATTAGAAATACCAAAAGAACTATGGCAAGGAATTAGCATTGATATCATTAGACTATTACTGTAAGAATACGAAATGATAGACTTTATTTTCATTTCTTTTTAATTATTTTACATTTTTCTATTTTTAGAACTCTGAGGTTAGAGTTAGAAGTGATTGGTCATACTGTCACATCAATCACATCTGATGGTATGGTCACAACATAGATTATAGAACTTGAGAGAAGGGAGTAGAAGGTTCTGGAACAAAATGATGTCATACAACATGGACACCACATGTTGGTCTCATGCTTTACACATGGTCATTTAGAGTAAAGTGCACAGCAGCTAGCACAGACCATCTGTACAAGTATATAAGGTAGATTATTTTATAACAAATTCTTTATCAAGTTCTCTTGTGTTATTCTAATACAAGAGTTTATGCTTTTATCCAACTCAAAGGATTTAAGTTCATAACAATTACCAAAATCAAATGGAAAGAATGCTATTATAGTCATAGTAGACTGATTTACAAAAATGATTCAACTCAAGATAACAATAACAAACATATTATCAGAAAAAATTGTGGAAATATATTAAGACAAAATTTGGAAGATACATAGAGTTTCACAAAAGGTTCTTAGCAACAGAGGACCCCAATTTGCATTGAGATTTATAGAAGATTTAATGAAGGCATTAAGAACCAAGAGAATGTTATTTACAGCATATTACTCTTAGATAGATAGACAAACAGAGAAAATCAATCAAGAAATTGGAATATTTTTATAACACTATGTCAATTACCAGCAAGACAACTGGATAGAATAGTTGGCAGTAGCAGAGTTCCAGTACAATGATAAGGAATATGCAGCAACAGAACACACCCTATTTGAACTTAATTTTGGAAGATACTCATGGAAAGAGAACCTAACAATATAGACAGAATTTTCAAGAATTCCTTATTGGACTACAACAAAGTTGGGAGGAGGCCACAAAGTTGATGGAAATAGCAAAAGAAGCTATAAAAAGGCAATTTGACAAGAAGAGATGAAATCTATAAGGATTGAAGGCAGGAGACAATGTATGGTTAAAATCCAAAAACATCCATTTGAATTGACTTTCAAAGAAGCTGGACCAGAAAAGATACAGATCTTTTAGAATCTTAAAAGACATAGTCAAGAAGCATTTCAGTTGGAACTTCTAGAAGGGTGGATAATACACAATGTGTTCAATGAAGACCTGTTAATATGATGCAAGAAACCACAGTTCAAAGGCCAACATATGGAACTGGCTTTACCATCAGATATTATTAATGAGGAAAAAGAATATGAAGTAGAGGAGATCAGGAAACATTGAAAATGAAGACAGCAAACTCAATTTTTAGTGTATTAGAAGAGTTATGAGGATGAACATGACTAGTGGATTGCAGAAATGGGGTTGCCTCATGCAAAAGAGACTATTGAAGACTATTAAACAAGAATTTTGAGTTGAAATTTATAAAATAGGGGGGTAAATCCCAAATCAACAATCCCAAACAATTCAATATCAGAAATTTCCAATGGCTCAATAATTTATCACTGCTCCCAATTCACCAAACCCATACTCCACCCATATTCTAAACAACATGAACTTGGTCAAGACAATAAACAATGAAAGGAAAGGAAGAACTCAATGAAGAAATACCACAAGATAATATGAGGAATTGAGAGAATGGTTGATATATAGCTGTAATTGCAAAATATCATCAAACTGACAGAAGAAGCCAATGCTCAAATCACAGAGATCAAATCCACAATCCTAAAAGCCAGTAATAACTATCAGATGCAAACAGCAGAGGATATTTTCAGCATATCTGAAGACTTATGAAATATTGTTCAAAGTAACATAGAAAATTAAGCATACTATATTCAAGCATTGCTTGTAGATGAACTGGATAATTGCAAAGGAAAAGAAAATGAATATGCCAAAGTACATATCAAGAAAATTCAAGACACATATAAACAAGACAACTTTGAGTTGAAGAAACTGATGACTAATAACAAAGGACAAATTCAAGAAGAGGAAGTCCTCTTATACAAACTATACAATATTGAATCACTAATATCTAAGACTCCAAAACCTACTTCTATCTAATAATAACCTGGAAAAATATATAAAGTTCATGCAAACATCTATAAAGACAATGCTATTATATCCACCACTGCACTACAAAACCTTAAGATCCCAAAGAGAATAAGATAAGCATTACTACAATGAATTTGCTACTGCATTCTTAGAAAGAAAACATAATGCAGATATAACAAGAAAGAGATTTACCATTGATATGTATATAGGAGAACCACCTTACAAACCTTATTTTATCACATTAACATTGCAAGGCCAAATTATCATAGATGTTAGAATTAAAGACAATAGACTTGGTTTCTATTTTATTTTATTTTATTTTCCTTTTATTTTCTCTCATTCTTTATAGTTGAGTAGAAGACAAAGAAGACAAAGTGTGACACCATCACAAGTCACATGACACAGTCACAAAAGTCACATGCTCATGTGATGCAAGAAAATAATGTAGAAGATTCTGAATAAATAACATCATAACAACATGTAGTACATATATTGGCCTTAAGACAAGCACATAGTCTTTAGAATAGGCTAGAGAAGTAGTAGCATGGACCATTATAGTTTAGTATATAAGATAGATGTTTCTGTATAGAGTTCTCTATCGAGCTCTCTTATGTTACTCAATATAAGAGTGTATCTTTTACTTAACACTAAGCTTAAGTTATAACAATAGAACCTACAAAGAAAATTGTTGCACCATATATGGTTGGAGATTTAGCATTATTGGACTAGTTCATAAGAAAATGAATACTAAAAAGAGAGTATTGTTACAATTGTCTCCTTATATTTACCTTATTACTGCAGTATAGACTATAGGATTGAGGGTTAGTTCTTTATGATTGGCTGCACTGAAGTTGTCTCAATCAGTATCTTATATAATAGGTAATGATTACTTATTGTTTTCTTTCTATTTCTTTATGTTCTGTGACATCATTAACATATGTAAACCATACTTTCTACTTATGGCCAATAGGTATATATAGTTGTAGATATAGTCCTGTATCTTTATACTTTACTAATTGATCATCTCTTATCTCTTAACTCAAGTCTTTGTCTTAGTTGCAACCTAAGCCAAGCTTAAGGTCATAACAATAAGAGATCTAATTAAGAATGAACAAGTTAAACTATATCACATTGGTGGGAAAAGGAACCCTGCTAATATTCTGACTAAAAACATTAGCCAAGTCCTATTCAGTCATTTCTGCCTATTTCTTGGCTTGGAAATACTCTAAGCTTACCTACTTGTACTTCTATCACTTAATAGCTAAAGTCTTAAGTGAGGAGAAGTGCTGCAAAGCACTCTGATTAGTAAGCATGTAGTCCTAATTAGGTAGTCAATAGAAATATCTACATAGTTGCATTTGCCTCTGATAATACAACTTATCTCTCTTTGTTGCTTTCTTTTAACTCTCTATAGAAGTATATACTATAAGTAAGTGGTTGCTAGTTGTCTAAACTGCACCATGCTACTATGCACTCTATTCCTTTCAACAGGATTCTACAAGAGGGACATAATTCAAGATGCTCTCAAGATTATCTTTCATCCATCTATACTTCATGAATTGATTGATGATCTTCACATTTTGTTTCAGGAGTGATATAGGGATCTAACAAACAATGCCAAGAGATTTCCACTGGATGATGTGGATGATGAGAGTTCTTCACAATTTTAAGCTATTATCAAAGCTAAACACCACAAATACTATGAGGCAATACAAGTTTGTGGCATATCTGAATACATTTTTAGACAAAGGCTTATATTAGGTGACTAGTCAGAAGACTGTGTGAACCAAGAAAATTATACTCATAAATGTTCTGTGCTAGATTCTCTTCTTACCAGTTCATGTTGTTCTTTCAAATATTGAAGAGATAATGATGATAGCAGGAAATAGTGTTGTTTTTTCTACATTAGTCTGTATAATATTCTTGTGTATCCTATTTATCTTTGGCAAGACCAATACTATTCAAAAATTGAAGCTCTCCCAAGCATTTTCTTATGGGCATGTTTTTCAAGTTCCAGCAGAATCAATGGAACCTTTTTGCCTCAGAAATCAGGAACAGTGGGAGCTTAATGTATGGAAGTGAACATATTATCTTGATGTTGGGATATCCTACAAAAACCAACACTCTCTAACAGCAGAAGGTCAAAACACCAGCAAAATAAAATTTGGATGCTGTTCAAGAATGGTCCTGCTTTTGTCTTCTTATATGACTACATACCCTTGATACCACTACTATGCTTTATATTTCTGCTACATACTTACCAAGAGCATCAGCTATCAGATGATCCAAGCCATTTTCTGAAAAATCTTACTGGCCAGTCTTTATAGGATATTATTGACAGTGTCAGATAACAAAGATATTGAAAGAAATGTCATTATATCTATCTTTCCAGAGAATAGTGTACTGATATGACTATGCTTTAGATTTAGATCATAAATATAGAATGGACAAGTGCTTTGGCTACCTAGTCAAATAATGCCAGTGCATTTACATTTGTCTGTTCCATAAATACTACAACAATTCTGAATGTTCATAAAATCTAAAAGAATAAATTTTTCTGTAAGAGTCCTTGCTTGTACATACTTAAATTCTTGTTGTTACATGACTGTGCAAACACAGATTCCTTGGTTAAGAACTCAGACTCAAGAAGCTCAAGTTATTCATGGATACTACTATAATAGATACATAGAAATTGGATATGGTCGAAATTGAAATTTGTAATACAATATTTGATTGTAGGTTTTTAGTACTATTCCTATTTTTTTCTTAATAATATTTGCAATACAGCTTCAAATGTTTCTATCACCCTTGATGTAATTGAACATTGTAATATACATGCCAATAATCTGACAAGTTTACTTCCTTGTTTAACTCCACTCCTATGACTATATATTGCTAGCTTATACAGAGAGAAGATTGTGTGGTATGTTTCCAGGAGTCAGAAATCTATGAATTCAGAGCCTAGATGTGTAGAAACTTACATATGTAAATGATCTCTTGTGGTTTTTCATAACTATTGCTCATTAGCTCACTATGTAAATTAATAAGTATAGAAAGGCACTAGACCCAAGAATTCAGCATAATTCTGCTCTGCTCAGGAAATGGCTTGATGTTCAGTTTTGTGAGCTTATTATCAAACTGTTCCTAGAACTTGCAGTGCAAAATGTGAGTGTATAGAATAAGACAGTGATTATCAATGAACTCAATAAATATAACAGGAATCTTGCACAGTGTAAGATCATAAAGTTTATATCCAAGTTGGTGATTGAGTATGATAATAAAATTTCTCTCCTCTGGACATTTTTCAGTTAATCCGAATCCCATATTGATTACAAATTTTCTTTATACTCCAGCTCTCATCTTTTGTCCAAGGTCAAGATGCCTATGTCATAGTTTCTTATACATTACAAATTTTACCATATTCACCAATGTATCTTTGCATGGAATGCTAACAAGGTGATCTACTAAGAATCAAGATGAATACCAAAGGAGTGGAAAGATGGCAGACTTGTTAGTAGCTGAAATATTAACATTCCTAATATTTGAAGTTTTCACATTACATGTATTAAAGTAGAGTACTGATAATATCATAGTGCTCAGATATAGCATGGCAAGCTGATGTTCATGATGGACTCAATCCTGTACAGCAAAAAGCTTAGGTAGTTTTTGTTCAAGAGAGGGAAAGAGGAGAAGATCTTCAAACAAATGATAGTGGAAATGGACAATGAGGCTGAAGTCTATGGCATACATTAGGCCTTCTCAGCTCAATGGTGTTATATATAAGCTCTTAATCTTTACTCTAGAAAGCATAATAAGTGTGTTATCATCAAGTAGCTCCTTGGAAAAAATCATTACACTCATAGCATATGAACCTCTTGCTCTTAGACATGTCTAAATGATGCTTTGACAATGGTGGAGTATAACTCATACAAATCTAGTTCCTCTGTGCTATTGCATGGCTTTCTGTTCTCATAAATATCAAACTATACTTTAGAACTTGGTTTAAGGAAGTCAGCAACAGTCATTGCCCATATCAAGACACTTGCAACAAGAAAACAGTTTTAGATGATCAACTGCCAATTCAGATTTTCCAACATTAGAAGATCCCACTCTGAAGCTATTGACCTTAACTAAGAGTAAAGAATATTCTAACTTGTTTGGAGCTACTATATTATTGCCAGTAGAATCAGGGTCAAAAAAGTCTATTGCACTATAAAAATGAATTTTTTGATATAGTAGATCAATGTTATAGTTGAGAGTTGAGAAAGAGAAATGCATTAATTGTGTAGTGGACAGTTAAATACTCCCAGTAGATTGATTGACTAGTGATTGACCAACAGAATTTTTGTAAACATATATAATAATTGTAACTAGATACTACTACACCATTATGCAATGGTTGTGTAAATGACACTTGTAAGTGGAATAATTATGAATCTTGAGAGATCTGTCATATGTATACAGAAACCTCTTGCTTAGTTATTCCAGTGAATTTACTTTCTGTAGAAATATTCTTGCTTTCTTCTCTAGAAAACATGAAATAATATTATTTTTCAAAAAATGATGACTAGCAGTGACTGGTGATAGAGGTAGCAGAAGCAAACTCAGAGAGTACAATGAATTTCAGATATGAGTTCTCTGTTATTATAGATACTTCCTAGCATTTACTCTGTATAGAATCCAAAGACTTGATCTTATTCCTGCAGTTAGGTCCATCATATGCTCTATTATTGTCTTGGACACTTAGGAGGAACATCAGATCACAACTTGTGTAATTTTGCCTAAGTTCTATGCCAGATGTAATAATTCTAAGACTTGTCTAGCTATGATATCTTAAGATATTCTTATGGACTTAGTTGTATGCCAATCTATTCTTACTTGTAATAGCCCATCTTAAATAGTACTTTTATCTTTAGCAATATGTAGAAGCTGATTCCACTTAGGCAACTAGAATTTGGATTCTATACACAGATTTACTGATCTTGTTCACACTGTCTAGACAACTGGCCAACATGGAAATCCTAGTATAGAATCCTAGTTTGACTATCAGTTTGTCTGATAGGAAGAGGTAGATTGTCGTTAGATCCTTGATGTCTTTTCTAATTCTGCTTTATGATATCTCTCTCTGATACCAGTTGATTTAGGCAAAGAAGCAACTCTTTATTCCCAAAGATGGCTGTACCAGCTAATGAGCTCAACATACAGGCGTGCAGACATTCTCATTAGAACTATATTCTTTATTAATTCATGTTCCTCAGTCATGGAGTTAACATAGCAGAAGATATGCTCTCTAGGTAAGAATAACACTGCTTTGTATATTTCTGATATATTAGG
>Ga0157364_1008296_pt1 | contig 10768 bp, 6 predicted proteins | sample AttsexASBM2_FD_111476 | JGI IMG/M metagenome (GOLD analysis project Ga0157364, IMG submission 111476) | Fungus gardens microbial communities from leaf cutter ant in Ribeirão Preto, State of São Paulo, Brazil - Atta sexdens ASBM2 | ecosystem: Host-associated > Fungi > Mycelium > Unclassified ... | reverse complement strand
TCTTTTATATTTTTTGAGGTATTCGGCACTTAAAATGGAACATTCTGTATATAAAATTATTTGTCATACAGCAGACGGTATTGTGAATTTTATGATATTACAAGAGCAATTTGTAAAAATGTATTAAATTGTAAAATTATAACAAAAAAAGATATATAAACATATTTTTATGTGTATAGTAGTAAATATATTTTGTGTGTGTGTGTGTGTGTGTGTGTGTGTGTGTGTGTGTGTGTGTGTGTGTTATAATTGTACAATTTAATACATTGTTACAAATTGCTCGTGTAATATCATAAAATTCACAATACCGTCTGCTGTATGACAAATAATTTTATATACAGAATGTTCCATTTTAAGTGCCGAATACCTCAAAAAATATAAAAGATGCGAAGCAATATTTCAAACGATATCAAAGGGGACAAATGATGCTGACATTTGTTTGACCCTGCAGTTATCTTGAAAATTCTTGTCAAGATTAAATTTAAATTTTTAAATGGAACACTCTATTTTTTATTTCTATTAAAATCTAATAGCTAATGTTAAGAGTTTTCAAAATTATAATAAAATATTTTTTCATTAAATACTTTTCGAGTTATAAAGCTTGAAAGTGTTCCGCCAGCATTAGCATTACTCAAGATATTCGACCAACGGCTAAATCTCTTAAATATTGTTCAAGATCATGACTTAGATAACATTTGTCAACATCATTTTCATTTTTACGTAAAAATGAATTTTTAACGCAAAAATAAAGGAAAATAATTGGAATCTTCAATAGCCTTGATCTTTACATATGTTATTAAATCATGATTCTGAACAATATTCAACAGATTTTAGTTGTCGATCGGACACTTTGGATAATGCTAATACCGACGGTATTATAACTTCCAAGTCTTATAACTCGAAAAGTACTTAATGAAAACATATTTTATTAAAATATGAAAAGCTCTCGAGGTAAGCTATGAATAAAATGTAATAAAAAATAGGGGTTTCATTTAAAAAATTTGAAGTATGAATCTCAAACTTGACTTAATCTTGACGGCATCAAAGCCAAACTTAATGTACTCTCTTCCCCCCTCCTTCCTTTTGTCTGAAACGTTGTTCCGCATCTTGCATATTTTTTGAGATATGAGACAATTAAAATGAGACACCCTGTATACTTCGGTATACATTATACATACACACAAAAGCTCTACAAACACCAACAATCTTCGCATAGAAATTTATTTGAAAATACTATTATATCTGTTTTTTTTTAAATAAAAAGACGACTAATAAACAGTGTCTCGACATTCGAGAATAATATTATTTCAGCGTGAAACTTCGCAAAAAAATTAAGTAATAAAAGTGCAAGCCATTTTTTTCCCCGTAAAGTAGTTTTTTAAGTATAAACTTTGAGTATATATAGCGTTGGTTATAAAATCATTTGTTCGTGTGACGTAACAATGGTATTAAACAAATCATTGCCATTGCATGCTATCATAAGGATAAATAACTTTTTAACCAATGCTTATGATTAATCAAACTATCAACGTTATATTAATCAACGTTTATATTTAAGAAACTACTTTACGAAAAATATTTACACTTTAATATTTTATTTTTTAATATTTAATCTTTTACAAGTTTCACGCTAAAATAATATTATCTTCGACTTTCAGGACATCCTGTATATATACATTGTACTTAAAAGCATCAAAACTTTTCTGTGCATATATCTGCATATTCTACAAAAATATAGGGATGTCATACCTGGGATGAGTGCAACACAGGATGGGATTCAGCGAGCATCTGCAAACAACGTTCTATTTTTTGGGTATAACACTTTCATTGAACAATTTTAATATTTTATCGAGTAATAAATGTATATATGAGACATCTTCAACCAAAGAGAAAAAGCGAAAGATAATACAAGCCTATTTTTACAATCGAATACTAACTTTTTTACTGTCATCAAAACATTCATTATCATTTATTGTAAAGATAACTTTATAGCATTATTATAACTAATTTATAGCAAAAAATTATTTTGTACCAAACTAGGTATTTCTTACAAGATTTTTATATGCTGAAAATGATGCCGCAAGCCAAAAAATTCCAGCACAAAATTTCAGATTTCCAAGATAATTAAAGTTTAATATTCAAAAATTAGCTTTCTTGTAATATTTGATATTTTGTAAACAAAGCTAATGTCTTGAAATTTTAATTAAAAGTCATTCTTTATAACATTTTCTTTTATATTAATGTATTTTCATTTCTAGACATGTTATGAAAAATTTAAAATGTAGGATTTATCTAAGACAGCAAATTTTTTCCTAAAATGATAAAGTTATACAATTTTTTGTAACTATCGATATATATACAAATCATATAACTATTATTTAAAACATTTTTAAATGTGAATTTGAGATAGTTGGTAAACAATTAAAATGAGACATCCCATGTGTGTATGTGTATACATGTACATATACATTTAGCGGAATTTATAACGGTAAATTATACTGTATATCAATAGTTACAAATTAGAAATTATAAGTACGTACATATAACGAAAATTTTGCTATGTTAGAAAAACTTAAAATCTCTTTAAAACATAGGTAATTAGTAAAATAAAAAAAATGCATTTTATAAGATATAAACAATACATTCACAACTTCTGATCAAAATTTTAGATAATGTTATCCTTTTTTTATCAAAAAATAGCAAATATCACAAAAATATAATTTTTGCACATTAAACTTTAATATGCATGGAATTTTTTTTAAGGAGTTACAAAATAAAACAAAACAAATTCTCGTGAATTTTTTTGAAAAAATTTATGTAGTTTTGTATAAAAGTTTTTATATTTAAAAGAGTTTTTCTTAACGAAGTCTTTATGTATTTTTAATGCAAAAAAGTTATATAATTTATAATAAAGTTATAAATTACAGATGTTTGAGAAGCTATTTTTCAAAAAAAAGCGTTTTGTAGTAAGCAGTGCTGCTCGGAACCAGGTCATTAGAAATCAAAAATTCAAAAAGATTACTTAATGTTATGAGTTTATCTAGTTTTTAATCGATCAATATTTCGATTAATTCAATTCCGACAAAATGGAAGCTGTTCATGATAACTAAAGGTATCAATTTTCATTTAAAAAAATAGAAATTTTGTAGTCTATAAAATAAAAAATACACATTGAAAAATCCTTCGATAAGATAGGTATTCAAAAATTTTGTTTTTATGTTAATATAGGTATGTGATTGGTTTATGATATTCTTAAGACATCATAAAGCAATCACAGAGTATAAGCAATCGTATTAGTATCTTAAAACATAATAGTCTTGAAATAAGAATTATGAATATCGACAAAAGATATAAAAACTTATATCATAAATATAAAAAGTAACAATAAAAGCAACTATAAAATTTGTTATCATTACCAAAAACATATATTACGTAACCGTTATAGTTATCAAAAAAAGATAATCAGTCTAGTTATAGTTATAGTCATAGTTATCAAAAAAAATAATTTGTAAAGGCGTTTCCATTTTTTGTTTATAGGTTAATAATTAATAAAATAATTTACTTTTTCGCGTTTTATACGTTATTATAAATAAATTAGAATGTGTTGGATAAGCAGACGATAAGTATTGTAAGTTATGTAAGCCAGATGTATTGCAGTCTTTTATTTTAAGGCTCCTGTTAACTTATCTCAGCCATATTGATAGCTGAGGTGAATACTCAGGAGCTTTAAGATCACGATTCAATAATCGTGACATCAATAAGCGATATTACGATTTAATAATCGTGACGATTCAACACTGTGGTGACTACTCAGAAGTCTTGGGAATGCTGGAATTATCTTTTTTTACTGATAAAATGTGATAAAATGTAATTTCAGATTCTTCAATCTTTTAATTGCATTTACACGCATATTTACAATTTTTTCTCCACACAATTAAAGTATGTTATTAATTATTATGAGTTTGCCTAGACAACATGTATGTCCAAAAAGAAAACATAAGATGTCTTACAGACATCTTTATGACATGAAATCTGGAAGATATGTCGATAACGTCTTCATGATGTTTTATTTTCGCATTTTAGACACATGGAAGTAGAGTTAAAAAAATCTATTGACATCAATCAAGTTCAGCCATTGCTTCAGCATCCCTTTAAAGGATTAAAGTGGCAGAATTATCGACATTACAAGTTAAAACTCAGAAAACGATATGTTCAAAATGCGAACATAAGACGTCATAAAAATATCATTAAAATAAAATAAAATTTTTCAGACATCGTGTCATAAAGATTTTTTCAAAACGTATGTCCCTTTTATGTCCCCTTTATATATATTATTTAGGAAAGTATTCCGAAATTGTATACATTATAAAATCTTTTTACGTAATTAAATTATATGAATAAAAAAGGTAAGAGATGATCGATGATGAAAGACATTCAAAAACATCTTGAAATAGACGTCTTTAAGATTTTTCCGAGAAACATCTTTTAAATTTTTGAAAAAGATGTTTGAAAATTATTAAGCGTTTTTAAAATTTTAAATTTTAGAGCGTATATAATTATGTATTTATATTATCGATTGTAAATTTTATTTATATAATGTTGAATGAAATTCATGACATCAATCTGCAGATATAATAAGTAATTTATAAAAATATTGAATTTCAATTAATCTGACACTCCAATATCTTTATTATAGTATCGTGCAACTACACATTTATGCGAAGTTGTCCGCGTTAACAAGAGGAAAAATGAGATAGAAGTTGAAATTACCTAATAAATTGGTATAATATATCAATGATTTAATAGTATGTCTTAAGACCGTAATGTGACTACACAATAAATTGGAAATAAAGACTTTAAACGATCAAGTTAGATCTGTGATGCTGAAATAATTTTGTGTGAATTTATACTACATATTCAATCCCTCAACTGCCCTTAACTGCGCGCCAAATTTATTGTCAGCCTTGAAAAGCATTTCTAATAAATCGGATCTATAATGAGTCGACTATAATCTGTACATTATAATGTGTAGGAAACGAGTTTGAAGGATAATCGATGAATTGGTCGAAATCAGTAAATCGGTACAGTTAACCAGCAATCACTTCTAAGTTTAAGACCGTTACCAGACAATTAAAAAAAAAGAAACAAAACTAGAGTAATATCAAGAATCGATCGCACGAAGTGCGCATTCGTCGTCTTTTCCCCTCTTTTCTATTGGTCTTTTCTGTTCCTCTATACTAGAATCTTCTTTCTCGCTTTCGACAAAAATCAAACATATACCTACTTCACTTTAAGTTCTAAAAGTACACACTAATTCAACCATAAAAAAAGTCCTTCATAACTCTCTTAATGTGCCTCTACATAATTTGTAAATCGTAAAACATAATTTGTAGTTCATAAATGCTGATGCAGAATGACTATCATCGCATGCAAGATACATGCACAGATGAAAACCAACCATGTAATGAAAAAAAAACAAACGCAAATCTTCATTCTGCGTCTGCATTTGCGATCTACGTTTAGCGATTTGTAATTATGTAGAAGCACCTTCAATGACAGTAACGATATCGTTATACATATTATCGTTACACATTTTGTATATGGTATTTCATATACGGTAAAAAAAACTGCACAATGAATATAACGATATCATTGCTGATACAAATTCTAAGTGTTATAGAATAGAGGCCTAAATGTATTTTTATTTTTAACTTTCTTAAATTTCTCGTTAAATCGACTCGCATTTTTTTTTGTATGTATTTTAATTGTATAAAAGAATTTTATAACCTGTACAATTAATTTCGGAGTACTCTTTAACTCGTAATATTGATAATTCTATCCCTTTAAAATCCTCTGGACAACGAAAAAAAATGAGATAAAATAATCTAATAACATTGAGATATGAAAATAATGAATTATAAAATTAATTATGCATTATAAGTCTTCATATTATTTATATTAAAGGAATCCTAAAGTCGTTTTATCAATTATTTTTCAATATATAAATATTTTTCCACCGCTGCTTTTATATATAAATTTAAAAATCCTTTTCCACAATTAAGGCATAAACTATATATAGTCCAAACCCTGGTTAATTTTATATAAAAAACAAAAAAAGAGTTGAAAAATTAAAAAGTTTTGCTATCGGCTTCTGGCATCGATTCGTAATAATATATTTAGTTTATATAAAAGTTTTGTACTTTGTACAATCTTGATTTGGACTAGGAATTATATGAACAAACAATGTTGAGCTCTTAGACTTAAATACCTAATATAAAAGATTATAGTTAATTAGAAAATTTATATGTATGTGTGTATATTGATGAAGTAATGTGTAGTCAATGACACATAAATCGTATGTGTGTGTAAGTTCTGCTGAATCCGTAAAATAAACGACTTTAGGATGCCTTAATGCTTAAAAATTAAAATAATTTATTGTGTTCACTTGATGATAATCACGAATTTATACAGGTGATCATTTTAATTTTTATATCAAAATATTTCGAAAAGTATAAAAAATATAGAAAAATGTTCGAATGAAAGTGGAACGGTTTCGAAAGGGACATATTTTTTTCACATTATTTTTTTTTCTATGAAGGCACTAGAAAGATACTTCAAAAAATTTACTTTTTAAAATGAAATTATATGATTTTCTTTACATGATATGATTCCGTTTGTTATTTTGCATATAAAAGTATTAAATAGAGATATCAAAAAACCAATAAGAATTTTATTGGACCGTACATGTGAAAACACAACAAATAGGAAATAGAAAATAAAGATCCATAACGGTCGAAGCTTTAATGCTTCAACAATTCTGTGAATTTGTATATAGTATATATGTAATCTCATATGAACATGAACTGCGCACTGAATTATTTTTTTCGGACTAGAAACGCAGCTAAATTATTGTAATATCACAGTTAAATTTTTATGCTCAACATTTTTCCATATTTTTTTATACTTTTCGAGATATTTCAATGTAGAAATTAAAATAAATATCTTGTATAGATATCATATAATTGTAGATTCTAATATTTTGTGATATGGATTAAAGCTCTCTCTTAAAATTTTAAATTTAAATTAACCCCTTGAGCGACAAGATGTTCAAATAAAATGTATTCTCTTTCAAAAATGCATAAAAATGTCACAATTTTTTTTGAACTCTTCATTTAATAATATTCTATAATGATAAAGAATAATAATAGAATATATATAAATATATTTAAAATATATATATAAAATAATAATAGAATATATATATATATATATATATATATATATATATTTTTTACGACTTAAAAAGAACTTTATTAAAATAAATGAAGAGTTCAAAAAAGTTGTGACATTTTATGCATTTTTGAAATTCTTGATCCATCATACTTGAGTCAGCCATTTTGAATTTTGATTTTAAATTTGATTACAATCTCAAAAACTTCTACAACAGTGATTTCAGAAAAATCACTTCAACGAGTCGTAAAAAACGCATTGGCGCCAAAAAGCGTCAATATCGCTCAAGAGGTTAATATTAAACACTATGATTAAATTACCCTTTCGTCCAAATTTCACACTTCAAGGCATGTCGTTTGAATGCTCTCTGACATTGTCTAGAGGTGCGGTTTATAATACCATTCAGCAAAAATGTGGCTTGATATTCAGGATTGGCAGAATCTTTAATCGTCAATGTTCTATCTATAGGATGATTATCCAATGGAAATGGAAATTCATACATTACATATGTGTCTGCCTCCCGAGAATAATTAATTCCTCTAATTATCGAAATTTCTATATCATTATCGTTTAAATCCGTGCAACTCCTGAAAAAAATATAAATTCTTTTAGATTTAACCTGTATAATATAAAATTGAAATTAATAAATAATAAATAATTTGACAAGAAAGCAATAAGATTAAACAATTAAAGAGATAAAATAAAATCTGATAAGATCATCATTTTACCGATTCGATAGATCTTACATACATGATTTATGTGTCATCGATACATAACTACATACTGTATCAATATTTCATTCACTCACTCACTCTCACACACACACACACACACACACACACGCGCGCGCGCGCGCGCGCGCGCATATATAATTAAATTATATATATCAATAAGAAAACTGATGTATACTAACTGTACTATTTGATAAGTTTTTGTTTCATAATGATGTTGTGGTGGTGGCAATGAATCACGTTTTCGAACTCTCAGCATATCTAAATCTCGCGTGTAGCTCAGTGCAAGCCGTTCCCATCTATTATATCCAGGAACATCTCCCAGTGCTTTTGAATGATCTCGTGTAGATAAACACCACTGTAAAGCCAATTCTTATATAAAGATTGATAAATTGTATAATTATTTATTTATATTAAATCATACAAGATGGTATTTAATAAATTATGCAAATGTCAATCTTTTCATAATATAAAAAAATATCACTAAATTTTCTGTTATGCAAATTATTCAATTATCACCTTAATTTGTTTCATTAATTGAGTGTCAAGATTTTCATAAATTGTATCGTCTGTCCCATTCAAGTCCTCCGAGAAGAAGATATCTTTGGAAGATATCAAGATGAAATTTTCATCCTTTTGTGCTGTACTAAGTTCTACTTTTTCAAGAGGCGATAATGGAATTGAAGTCATATCAACGGGCAAGCCAGCTTTACTAGCTTCGATTAAAGGTTGTATCCCTTTTGCTTGTCTTAAATAGCCACGAGCCAAATCCATATCTCCGTCTTTCTTTGCATTTAGAGCAGCTTGCTTTAATTCACGTTGCCGTAGTTGCAATTGTAGCATTTGTTTTTCTGCACGTGATGTAATCCTTTGATTTGATTTCTGTCCTAATAACAAAACACAGCATAAAGGGAATATAAATATAAAGTGTTCCATTTCACGCAAGATGTGCATAATCATATCATTTTATTCTTTTTTAATACTCAATGAACAACAAGAATAAAATAAATAATGCATGCACATATCATTTTGAGAATGCACTCATAGAAAATATCCTAACAGATAAATATCATAAAAACAGATGAATTTACACAAACAACATTGTTTTAATTTCCATCCCAATTTTTCTTTACAGTTCTGTATCCTTATAGTTTTGTATTTTAACAAAGAATATAAGTAATAGAAAGAGCCCATAAGAGTCAGTTATAAAAATCAATTCTTATCAATAAAAAGAGATAAATCAAGATATAAAATACACTATATTAAATTTATATTAAATTTATATTAAATTTGAATCTTTAATATTACGTTTTGGCTATAATATTAAGCTATCTTCAAATATTCAAACGCAGAAATATTGTAGAGCGAGAAACGCTCTAACAGAAAAGTTAGAAAATTATATGATATAATTATATGATATAATTATATAGAATTAACAAAACATCGTAATCACATTCGCTGAAATATGAGTGTCCGATCTGAACATAGATTGCAGATTGAATGAGATATCAAAATTCTGGGCGAAGAACTATGTTATGATAAACGTGTAATTTCGAAAATGCTGAATATTTAAAAATAAAAAAAATAGTCTCAATCTCCAAACGAACACAGAGAGTTTCATAAAACTTATATATCGAGTATAAACAAGATTTAACTTTGCAATGCCAAGAATAATTTTTAATTATTATTTTCTAAGACAGTTGTTTGTTTGTTGAAACAGTTATTTTAACTTTTATTTCTTAACTATTATTTGTATTGACTATCTTTTTGATTCTAATTTTTACTTTTTGATAATTCTGTTTCTAACATTATATCTATTATATGTATTCAAACTAACTATAACTATTCATATAACTATTCTGACGAGCATCCTTCTCAGTATATTGCGAAACATAACTGTATGGCCTTGTCGATGAGTTTTTTTTTATCACAATAACGATTTGTTTGTCTTTATTATCATAAGTTATTGCAACAAATTTATACAATTTTCTACAATTTATATTTTTTTTATTTTGATTTTTATCGAGTAATTATCATCAATCGATCGTCCAATCATTCGTGAATAATTTCTGTTTCTCTATAAGGCACTCATCAGGCCTTATCTAACATATCATCTACAAGTATAATTTTCTATCACTGCATTCCCCATTTTACAACATTTCTGCGTTTATTTAAATATTTTAAGATGGCTCAATATTATAACCGAAATATGTAATATTAAGAATTATATTTTTCAAATATAAATGTAAATTATAATTAAACGAGATTTTACTTTTTACCTCTAGGAGGAGGAATAGGTGGTTGCACAGACTTTTTTACAATGCTATTTTCAGACGATTCAGATTCGGATATAGGTTGTACAGTGTCGTTATTTTGTGGAGTCAATATTAACGGTGGAAAACCAGGTGGAACAGGAAGTTCTTCCAACGGAACTGTCTTTCCATGCGTATATAACTTTATAGCATCCTCAAATTGTTTGCAAATTCTACCATATCTCCGAGCTTTAGATGTATTACCCTCATCTTCAGCAGCTACTTTTGTTCTTCTGTATACCTCGAGACGCTCTTTGAGAGCTCCTTCTATATTCTCAGGATTGCACTTTGCTGGACCAGCTTTTAACATAATAATTTATATTCATATTTATTACATTTTTCTTTTTTTTTTATCAAAACTTGAATATTATGTATAGCTTTCTGTTATGTATCATAAATACGAATTTACAATACAGTATACAAAGTGTATTAAATCTCACATTACCTTTTCTTCTTAAGAATAAATAGTGCATTGGAGGAAAAATTTCCATTATC
>Ga0157364_1008295_pt1 | contig 10769 bp, 8 predicted proteins | sample AttsexASBM2_FD_111476 | JGI IMG/M metagenome (GOLD analysis project Ga0157364, IMG submission 111476) | Fungus gardens microbial communities from leaf cutter ant in Ribeirão Preto, State of São Paulo, Brazil - Atta sexdens ASBM2 | ecosystem: Host-associated > Fungi > Mycelium > Unclassified ... | reverse complement strand
GTTATAAGCCTAGAGTAGAAGAGCAGACTAGATGGATGATGTCAAGAAGCATATTAACAGCATGTTTACTTTATAGTATACATATAGTGTACTCATGAATAATACATGGACTTTAGGGTAAGGTAAATATTAAGTAGCATGGACCATGTATAAATTATATAAATAGGGTAGCAATACAGTGGGGACTTCTTGTCAAGTTCTCTTGTGATCTCCATTTGATATTTTGCTGAGAGATTTATTGCTTGTATTACTATTAGTTGCTATGACTAGTGGTTGCTACAACAAATAGGGCCCAGAGAATTTTATATTGATTAGAAGCAAAATATTTGGCAAACAAGTAAATATATAGAGAATAGAAGCTTAAAAAGGCTTTGTCAGTCTACCAATCATTACTAAAATCTAGTGTGAGTGGTATATGAAGTCTAGAACAATAAGAGAGATTTTAAGATACAATAAGAAAAATCTCTGCTATTATAGGAATAAGATTTGATATAGAAGCTCATAGATCACTAGGTTAGGCTACAAGACTAGTGAGAATATTATTGGTAGATATTTTTAAGATATACTAGTATTTAGCTCCTTTTTTCAAATAATGCTAGAAAATACCTAAGACTTTATTATTAGAAATAAGATTTATAAGGTCATCATCCTAGGCAGACATTATATAAGAAGCAAGAAAGAGAAAGAAATATTGAGACATGAAGATAGGTAGTTTTAAAACTGCCAGACTAAACTATACTTCAAGTATCCCAAGGAAGCAATTATAATCTGCTATTAAAATGACTAAACAAAGCTTATAGGATTTCAGCAAAGCTGTGTCTTCAGGAAAAGATAAGTGTGTATTAAGAAATGGGCTAATCAAGTATAACCTATCTTTAGAAAAATCTAAGAGATCAGGATGAGGTTTTTTGAAAATAGTTGCTATTCTAAATACTTTACTATCCATTGCAATTTAGCAAAATAAATGCTGAGCTAACTATTAGAATAATAATGTGCAGACTGTTAGAAACATGGATAGAATCATCTAAAATATTACCTGAAAAGACAGAGTACATTTGATATCAATGGGAGATAACTAGCAACAATCTCAAAGTGTTATGAGACATTTGAACACTAACAATTTTTATTTTATTTTCTTTTATTTTTCTGATTTTACTTTTTGTTTCTTTTATTTTATTTTCTTTTGAAGGACGATGAAGAGGCACATGACAAGGAAGTCACATGACAGATCACATGATGTGATGCCATAGGCCTAGAACATAGTAGAAGGATCTAGAAGATGACGTTAGAGCACATGGAGTATGCATAGTGGCCTTGAATAAAAAGTAAGGCAAACATGAGGTTGAAGCATGGACAATAGGGCAGGTCTAATTATTAGTAGCACAAACTATAAGACATTTGTATAAATAGGGCTCTAATTAAGAAGAGGCTCCTTGTCGAGTTCTCTTGTGAAATTCCCACTTGATATCTATCTTTAGGAGATTTACTGCCTTATACTATTATTTGTCATTGTGATAAGTGGTTGCCACAACACAAAGGTTATTTAAGGAAGTATTGTATAGATGCATGCTTAACAGTAGTGGTTGAAAGGGTTCATAATATTTTCTGGCAACAGGCAAGGGCAAGAAAGTCCATAAAAAAGACTATAGGTTTGGAATTGAATGTTAATAAAGAATTAAGTTATTACAACTTAAGACTCAAGATTAAGTTAAAAAAAGAATCTTATATTGGGTTAATACAAGAGAACTCAATGAAGTTCTAAGTATAATTTATCTATCTTTATATACACTAAGCTAGTGGTTTGTGCTATATGAATTATAACCTATTCTAAAGGCTATGTGATGACAGAGGTCAAGCAAAAAAGAGATTATACTAGAATACAACAAGAACTATGCAATACTAGCCCTTAACTATGCACTAAAGAATTCAAAGAGGATGATATCAGCTTTAGAAATTGATAAAAGGTATAAAAAGAATAATATAAAATAATATTAGAATACATAAAACTCTTAAAAGAGCTTTTATAAATTTAAAAGGATGAAGTTAGGAAGAATATTAAAAGGAATATACAAGTAACATCCACTCATGAATACTTTCTCTTGCTAACATACTCCTAGCCAATGAACCTTACACTGTGTAACAAGTTTCTTTGTAAAATCTAATGAATAAATTGCAAAGCTTCTTAAGAGCCTTCAACAATACTATCCATTCTAGGTGATGTACTCCAAAGACACCTCTCAAGTCAAACCTTACAACTGAAGATACCAACTGATACTCACCTCACCAGCCTTTCCTAGACTACTAGAACTTTCTGAAACTTGTTTGAAAGTGTTAGTAGGCACCAGTGACACTTACTCAATAAAATAGAGATTAAACTGCTCTTGAATGGGGGTGTTTGGATGAAGGTTCTTTCTCTTACTCCTCTCCACTCATATGGCTTATATATTATTCTAAAAATACAAAGAATAAAACTAAATAATAGAGACTGAAACTATAATAAAGGTCTTATAAGCATATAGCTATCTCTTTATCTACAACCTAATATCAATCTGATGATTAATTTCTACTTACAAGAGTCCATTCCATTCTTTTTTTACTATTTTTATGGCTGTCTCTACTCACTCTATTATTTTGAACTCTATCAACTTCCAATCTAATATATTTCTGCCTTATTTAATCATTCAAATGTTTGTAAAATATTCTTATGAGTACACATACTTTATAGCTAGTCATTTATGAATAGTATCTCTTGTTCCCAAATATCCCTTTTAAGTTTGATTAATGGTTACCACACTATTGTAACAACCACTTGCCAGAACGGCACTTATAGTATACTTACTTCAGCAAAGCTTTCAATAGGCTATCTAGTAGTAGGGATTACAAGAGAACTTGACAAGGAGCCCTTGCTGCATTGCTCCTCTATTTATATAAATTACATGTGGTCCATGCTACAACAATATCTACTAGCTCTTATGTCTATGCCTTTACCTCATGTCCTCTTACTAAGGCCACCATGCCATATACATGTACCTTGACATCATACTCTTTAATCTCCATCATACATACGTGCACTATATATACACCATGAGGGACCTATGTCCCTTAATATCATCTCTAACCCTAACTTCTTCTAGACTCTTCCCGATTCTTCTAGATCCAAGTCTTTCCAGACTGCTCTAGACTCCTCTGGGTCTATGACATCATGTCATGTGACTTCCTAGTCACATGCCCTCTCTCTCTCTTGTTATAAACTAATAATATAACTACTACTATATCTTATCTCTGTCCTAACCCTAACCCTAAAGTCTGTCCACACTTTCATCTTATAACATTCACTTGCTTTTACTTGGACATTTCTAGAATTCAATCATGTTCTCATGATGATGGTTAAAAAATTCTCTAAGATTATTGAGAATGAGAGCTGCTTGCTTTTGGAGTAGGTAAGATGATGGATCAAATATCTTTTTTGCTGTATGGATTAAGTCAGTGACAACAATAATTTTGGAAATGTCTTGAAGTTGTAATGCTTGGTTAATACCACATCTAATGGCAAAAAATTCAGCTTCAATGCTTGTGACATTGATAGTATGATAAAGCACTTTGACTATCAGTTTATTGTGAACATGAATGTGTGCAATAGAAGAAGTGACATTGTTTTTGACACTGGTATCCATAACCATGAGTGCAATTGATAGAGTATTTGATGATTTGATAGCTATATTGTCGAGTTGTTAGATCCAATTTTTGAAAAGATGGTCAGAGCTTTTACTAAATAAATGAAAAGAGAAACAATTAGAAAAACAGTCAATTATTCTATCACCTAGTTTAAATTCAGGGTTAAGGAGATCAAAAGAAGGAAAAACTTCATTGAACTGATTATCCATGTTGACTAAATAGCCTTTGATGAGACCACATTGGTATCTAGTTAATAAACTAAGCAAGAGAGAGTGGAGGAGTGTGAGTGAGTAGGTATTGTTTGCTATGAGGAATCAAAGAATATGATTATCTAGAAGAGCATATGCTCTAAGTTGGAATCTTTCACTAAGTTTCTGTAAGTATAATTGGATGGGGGTAAGACCAGCAATAGTCTTGACATTAAATGAAGGAGCTGTTTTAAACATCCCAGTTATCCATAAGGTCATATGTCTTTAAAGCTTTCCCAAAATCTTTAATGGATAAGAAAAAGAGGCTTTAATGTAGAACCACATTTGAAAGCTGTACAATACTATTGGTAGAGCGCAACTTCTATATAGAAGATGTTTTTGATGTGGTATTAAGTCTCTTGTTGAGTTGCCTAAAATCTTCATATACTTTACTGTTGATAAAGCTTTGTTAGTATAGAAGTTGATATATTGGTAGAAAAGAAGTTTTCTATCAAAGATAAATCCCAAATACCTTCATGTGTTTTTTGGATGTAAAATTGGGTCTCCTATAGTTGATAAGTTGAGAGGAGGAGGGTTAAATACCCCATGCAACCTAGAGAAGTAAAAGATTTCAGTCTTTGAATGTTCAACTAAGAGACTGAATTTAGAAAGAAGATTAAAAGCTACATTGTAATTACTAAAAAGACAAGCATTAGAAATCTGAAAAGATTTGCTTTGCATTAAGACAAGACCATCATCAACAAAAGATAAAATGGAAATTTTTAAATCAAGATTTTTTAAATGTTTTTCCAAAGTGTGAAGAAACAGAGATAGATATAAAGCAGAAAGAATAGGGGAGAGGGCCGATCCTTGACCCACTCCCATATTAACATTAAATTGAGAAGAAAAATTATTCCAAAAGTACTTAGTTTTCCTACTAACAAGATAATTTGAGAAGAATTTGACTACTCTCAACTTAAAGCCTACTTTGCCTAGAATAAGAACTAGAAGATGATGATTAAGTGATAGGAAAAATTGCATGATGTCAAAAGCTAAAAAGCTGGTTGATATGTTTTTGATCCATCCCATATGAATGAAGTAGATGAGAGTGATACTTGTATCAGTGGTAGACTTGAATTTTAGTCCTTCTAATTGACTTTGGTGAACAAAATCATTGAATATGATGTGGAATTGAAGCCTGTCACCAATTACTTTCTCAATTAGCTTTCCCAACATATTAAGAAGCACAATTGACCTGAAGGACTTAGAAGAATCATACAGCAACTTATTAGGTTTTGGAATAACAATTGTTGTCAAGTTTTTGAAATGATTAGGCCAATATCCTATCTCAATACATGCATTGGTGATGGCAATGATGTTTTCTAGACACATCTTATCTTTGACAATGTGTTTGAGGTATCCCCACAACAGTTTATCAGAACTAGAAGCTGATAAGTTATTACACTTGACAATAGTGCTTATGAATTCTTCCTCCAAAAACAGCAATCACAACAAAAAGCAATACAAATTTAATTTGTTCAGCACATTCTCATCTACTTGACAAAATTAAGCAGTGTTGAACAAAGAATGAAGAGCTTTCCAGAGATTCTCTAATTCTAAACATAGATAACTATTATACTTGATTATTTCTATAGCTAGGAGATTGCACTTGTTAACCAAACTCATAAGTTCCCAAGACCCATGCTTTTTATTGGCAATTTCTCAAATTTTAAGATCAAAGAAGGCCCTTCTTGTATTTTTAACTGTTTTTCAGAAAGTCTTCCAGTCTTCAATATTCTTTGAAGATCTATATTTTGCCAGATCTTTGTTGCAATCATTGTTCCACCAACTTTTTGAATGCTTTGTTTTGCTGACAATTTTTGAATTCTTCATCTACTCAGATTCTACAATGTTAGCAAAGTCAGTGACAACTTTTTCCAACTGGTGTATCTCTGAAATATTTGATGTGTCCAACTTTGTGAATGATGTGATAACATCCTTAATAAACAAATCTTTCTCATCACTATTTTTTATGATAGTTCTTTTTCAAAGGTCAATATTTTCTTCAGCAATGGAAATGGTGATCAATAATAGCACATGATCAGAGATAAGATGCCAGTTAGGGTGGATTAAGTGATTGTTCAATTCGGTGGAGTCGCTTTGGAGGAACATTAAGTCAATGACTGAGTTTGAGTCATAGTTGTTGTCAGAATACCTAGTAGAAACTTGATTAATAGAAACTGAAAGGTTAAGATTAAAAGAGTCTGCAATGATAATAAGGTCATTGCTAATAGATGAATGATGAAGGAACAAGGGATCCCATAAACTATCACAAATGTTGAAATTTCCAGTCATAACTAAAAGATTGCAAATGTTGATTTCAGTATCCTTGAGATACTTTATCACAGAGTGAGAAGAATCTGAATATACATTCATAATCCAAAAAAGTTTGCTATTGATGAAAAAAGAAGCTAGAAAAATGTCTCTGTGATCAATAATATCTTTACAAAAAGAAAAGCAATATGATAAAAGTCTAATATTGACAAAAATAGTGACTCTTGGGCAGTCCTTTATTATATCAGGTTCTCTAGCAACAGTGAGCCAGTTGAGATGATTAACAATGCCCACCAATAGAATATCTTCACTATCTACTGAGCTAGGGGTTGATCTTATTATTGTCCAAAATAGTTCTTAGATAAATATGATATCAAAATTATTGTTGACTTCTAGGATTGTCTTTATGACAAGATTGTTTTTTCTGACATTTTGCAAGAAAATCTTCAGATCTTTCAAAATTATATTGTAGTATTATTCACAACTAAATAAATTGAATTCTTCCTAAATTCCTGAAGTTTGGTATATTCTTTAGAGTACTACTCCTTGTTGAAGTGGTGCTTCCAGAAAGGACATTCAATAGAATCGGCTTGGTGATTGCCTTTGCAGTTGAGACATTTGAATCAATGAGGGCATAGTTTGCCCTTCTTGATTTCTAGTCTGGGGAGATTTAGTTTGTTATTAGCCTTACAACACCAAGCAAAATGATAGTAATAAATGATTAAGTGAGGCTGGTTGTATTTTATATATCTAGCCTCCTGAATACAATAAACCCCTGCCATGTGTTCCCATTTCTAGCAATTTTTATATTGCAGAACTTCTAGGTTCATACTTATTCTATATACCATAGTAATAAAGCTTCTCACATTAAAGCATCTATTAATGATTTTCTTTGCATTGGAATTATTTTGCATGTCCCAAATGTCAATTCAGATGATTGTTATGGCAACCACTAGAACAAAGTCCAATAGCTACACAAGCAAGTAAATCTCTTAATAGGCAATTAAGTGGGAAAAATTACAAGAGAACTCGACAAGGAGTCTTTGCTAAATTAGAGTCCTATATATACAAAACATGCTTGGTCCATGCTACTAATAGTTAGTCCTGCCCTTATATCCATGTTGCAACCTCATGTCTACTTCATTTCTATCAAGATCATTGATAGTGAACTTTATTTTTATTTTCTCTTTTCACTTTATTTTCTTTTCTTTTTTCTTTTATTTTTCTATTTTTAGAACAACTCAGATTAGGGTTTATCAGTCATGCTGTCACATCAATCACAAGTTGATGGCATAGTCACAAGACTGATCATGAGACTTGGGAGAATGGAGTAGAAGGTTCTGGAATAAAGTGACGTTATACAACATGGACAACACATATTGGCCTCATGTCATATACATGGTCATTTAGGGTAGGGTGCACAGTAGTGAGCACAGACCATGAGTAGTAGTATATAAGGTAGACTACTTTATACTAGGAACTCTATCGAGTTCTCTTGTGTTACTCAATACAAGAGTTGTTTTATTGCTTAACCCTTTGAGCTTTGAATCATAACAATTTCCTCCTTAAGGCCACTATATTGGATATATGTGCCCTGATGTCATCTTTCAGATCCTTCCACCATGTTCTAGGCCTATGATGTCACATCATGTAACCTGTCATGTGACTGTAGTGTCACATCCCTCTTCATCATCCAAAAGAAAAAAGAAAAAAAAGATCAATATAAAATCAGAAAAATAAAAAAAAAGAAATAAAAATTGTTAGTGTTCAAGTATCCCATAATAATGATTGCTATATCTGATTTAGGCAAGACCTTTATAATTCTAGGTTTGGAAGCAAGAACAATATTGTTGAAGATATAATTGGCCTTAAGTATACTTTCAACTTCATCAGACAAAATTTGTATATTTGAATGTTTGCTGATATATGGGATATCTACAATCTTGAGGTACAATTTGGATTGTAAAAGTCTTGGAGAGGAAATTTGGTCTGCATTAGTAATGAAAGAATTCTTTACACATTTCTTGATCTCCTAAAGATCGGAAGGACTGGCCACATTGTTGGTCGTAATAATAATTCCTTTGTCTTCTATATGAATGAAATCAGTTATAATGTTTAATTTAATATCTTTGAGAGCATGATTTATGTTAATAATGTACATACTCAAATCTTTGAGGTATTATTTTGCTATCTCATTGTTTATTGGTATAATAACTTATTTTCGTAAGAGGCTCTTTGTGGTCATGTTTAAGTGAGGTTTTGGTTTGTCATTATTTCCATTAATAATTTTCTAGACTTAATCTTCTTGTTTTGAAGATGTGAGAATGATTCTTTGATTTTCAAAGTGTTCAGAGCTATGTTTGAGAACAAATTCAACTGCAAGGAAGATTTAGACAATGAAGAAGCTTGCACATAGGATTTTTTCTGTGGTTGTTTCTTGTTTTTCTTGAAGTATTTGGAGATTTCATTCATCTTCTTAGACAATTTGGCTGGAATGGGAGGAAAGAGAGAATATAAAAGTTGGCTTTGCTGTTTCTTTGTCTTTGATACTTGTCTGAGGTCTACTAACCTGAGGACTGAATTTCAACTTGACTTTGTTTCTGAAGGATATTTTTGTTTCATCAACAAATAAGCTATCCCAGTGAGCTTTGTAGATAGCTAATATGAATTCCCAAGCCACTTTGCTAATGCCTTCCAAGTCCTGGACTTTGTTAGTATTATCATTATTAATAGACTTACCTAAGATGTATTTGCACATCTTAGAAAGAGAGTCCTTGATATTTTTGATGTCAGATACCAAGTGTTCTATTGACTCATAAAGAAAAATTGCCTCAAAGTCACCATCCCATGGCTTTAGTTCTAAAGCTTGATTAATGTTGTAACTCAACTGAATGTTGACCATGTTGTTTCTGGCAGGTTGGTTAAGGGCTGGTACCTCATTTAAGACATGCTGTTGACATGTTGCAGTAGTAACATTAGCTGCCTTACTAATTTGCCTATTCTAACTCTTAGAAGTCTTGTATTCCAGTTGAATACTACTGTTGGATAAGATGGCAGGCTCATCTTCATCCATCCTATCACTCACTTTCTTTACTCATACATGATATTCCTCTTTGTCTTTGCTTGAGGATATTGATAGGAACCTAAGTCTATATGCACTAGGATCAAGGGAGTGACCTCTTACCTTATCAACACCAAGGTCACCAATTTATTCAAAAATTTCTTTGTATACATTGGAAGCCATGTAAGACAAGTTTATATGTATTATATTATAATCCTAATCTAAAGTCCAAAAATAAAATAAATATAAATATAAAAATGAGAAAGAAAAATAAAATAAACCAAGTCTATTATCTTCAACTCTAATATTACCTTTTCTTCAAGGTTTCTTCTCCAGAGAAACTAACTTCTATTTTTACCAATTTTTCTCCAACTTCTTTAATTATTCATTTTCAAACTTTCTATTATCCTATCCATGCAACATCTTTTCTATATACTTCTTTGGTAATTCTCTTCTCCTAAAGTCTTTTTTTTCTACTATCTCTAACTTTTCTTGTCTTCTTACTTTTACACTCAATCTTCTTTCAAACTCTATTATTCTTTCAAACTCTATTACTGCTTTATTTGTATATTTTCTAAATTTTTCTCTCTTTTCTATATATCATTTTCTACTATAAACTCCTTTCATTATATAAGTACTTTACCACTCCTCTTATTTTTCTTTAATATTTTCTCTACTTCCCATTCTTTAACTCCTTTTACTTCTATTAGTTTTGCTTCTTTTGATTTCTGTCCTTCCACCAGTTCTCTATATCTTACTACTTGACTAACATTTATAACTAAATGAATGTGTTAATGTAAAAATTGCCTATTTTTATGGTGATCTAGATAAGAAAATCTATATTGAGTAGCCTGAAGATTTCAGACTACCTAGCAAAGAAAAGAAAGTCTGGCAACTTTACAAAACATTGTATAACCTTAAGCAAGCTGGCTTATCTTGGTAGTAGACTATGACTAAGTCAATGTTAACTCTAAGATTTAAGCAATATAAATCTGATACTAATATGCATTACTTTATTGATAAAGAGATTAGAGTGCTTGTTATAACAATTGTCTATATTAATGATATTTGCTTCATGGGTTCAAAAGATTTCCTGCTTCTCTTAAATTTGAAGCAAAAATTCATAATGAAATGAGAATGCCATAACTTTGGAGAAACCAAAGAGTTTCTTGAAATATACATAAGTTATAACTGCAAGAGTAGACCAATCTGAGTACTTGAACAAATTTTTAGCATACTTCAATGTAACAACCAACCCAACAAGTACTTTACTGCTATTAGGCTATGTGTTTAAATCTAATAATAAGCAGTACAACATCAGTTTCCATTAAAAGTACTAGCAAATAGTTGAATCTCTAATGTATCTAATAATTGGCTTACATTCTAAGATAGGATTTACTGTAGTCAAACTTGCCCAATAGATAGCAAATCTCTCAAATGAGCATTATTGAGCTGGATTACATCTCTATAGATATTTGCTTAATACTTGCAAGTATTGGATAGTTTATAAT
>Ga0157364_1008294_pt1 | contig 10769 bp, 4 predicted proteins | sample AttsexASBM2_FD_111476 | JGI IMG/M metagenome (GOLD analysis project Ga0157364, IMG submission 111476) | Fungus gardens microbial communities from leaf cutter ant in Ribeirão Preto, State of São Paulo, Brazil - Atta sexdens ASBM2 | ecosystem: Host-associated > Fungi > Mycelium > Unclassified ... | reverse complement strand
TATATATATATAAACAAGTTACAGGAAATAGGAAACGTTTTAGATAAATTTTAAGCAATGTAAAAAAGGAATGAAGTCGAGTTATACTAATCTCTTTATGTTCGTCATCATATCGCGATAAGGACTTAATTCATGACAATTTTTTTTTAATATATCATAAAGATTTTTCAATTCTTATAGCATATTAATAAAATATGACTACTTGAATGATGAATGATTAAACTAAAATAAACAGCATAAACTATATAATTATATGTCAATTATATGTTTCCATTACTATTTTTTTTTACTAACTAAAATATTATTATCTATGTAATTTATTCATTACACGCATATCACACAATATATTACAATAACAAATTGTAAATAATAATAACAATTTATAAAAAATAAAAAAAGCTATTTTTTATATGGCTATTATTTTATAATACAATTTAAGCCCTTATGCACGAGTAATTGTGTATCAAAACTTCACTATGACGAATGTACCGTACTTTCGGGATATGTTCTCTTCAAATAATTAATATTATCTATTATTAATATTTTACTGATCATAAGCTTCGGACAACAAATGTTAACTTGGGCACGTTTCCCATAGATGTTTGAACGGCGATATTCGCGTTTAGGAGAAAAAGATACGATGCCCATCTTCGAGAATACTTCAAGAGAGTGGGCTGTTATCCCTGAGTCGACCGTGTACGCAAGATTTACATGAACGATCGATAAGCCGCGTACATACGCATGTACGCATAACAGCTATGCATAAAAGGCTCGCAGCAATACGCGCATCAACGTTCAAATGAATCAATCGATTCAGGCAACGAGCGACACCGTTCTCTGCCGTTGATTTCTGCCCCAAAAAGCCATTTTCGCGTGACATCAACGGAAGTGTTATTTCAATAGTACTACAATCGCGTTTTCCTTTGTCTCGAGCGAAGCCAGAAAGTTCAAGAAGTGGAGTAAATTCGCGATAAAAGCTCTAAATATGTCCATTCAGAAAACGTACTTGTCGTTCAAGCTTTATCTCTTGGAAACATGAGTTAGTGAAGTTTCATTACCGTTTTCTGTTAAAATAAAGCTTACACATAAATACCATCAGTGGATATTACTAGCAATGTTTTTAAATTGTTTTCGAAACGTAAAAATATCACCAATCCGAAAATATCACAGATTGTATCGATTCACAGCAAAGTAAATTCGAGTTTCAATCTGAAAAATTCTTTTACAGTTATTTTACAACTTTAATATCTTTCAATATCGAACCTGAAATGTCACAAAATTGGAATTTGAATGAAAAAGTTTAAAATGCATTATAAAGAATTTTCTAATAAATTATATCTCCACCAAACTGTTTCTCGCGATGCAGAAGGATCAACAGACGGAGAACATCGTACACTCGAAATATTTATTGTCTCGCGGCTCGTGGGACACGTAAATCTAAGACCGCCGCTCGTCTCGTCAATCGTTCTTCTCTGATATACGAGCCTTGGTAAAACTAGTAGTTTCAGCTACTACGAAACGAGCCGAAATGCCAAATAGCAAGCGGAATGCGGCTGTATTTTGAAATTTCTCAGGATAAGAAAGGAAGATATGCAAGATCACAGAAATTCAGCGGAAAAACAAGTCAAGTGGAAAAGCTCTTCGACTGCATATAAGGAAATAAAGAAAAGCAAAAGAAAAAAGAATTAATTCAAACTGATATAAATGTTGTATATACGTTTTATAGATTTTCAGCTTTTCGAATTATATATTTAAAGGAATCACTTCGATAAAGAAGAAAAGACGTTTTGTTTTACGCATTTCGCAAAGCTCGTTTCGTTAAACTGGAACTACTAGTTTATTTATTTATCGCAAACAGAGAGATCCATAGAAAAACACAATGAACAAAATTTTTACGAGAATAGAAATTTATTTATTTAGTTCACATATAATATATTCTGTATTTTTTTCATAAATTATGACCACCGTTACGTGACAGAGAATTTTATTATGCGTATACCCACAAAGTGGTGTCATTTGTTTATATATAAAAATGTTTCTGCACTTATCTATGATAATCTATGGAGCAACTGAATCAAGATAGGAAAATATTAATATCCATTAATATTTATCAACGTATTTATTTTTATCAACGTAAAAAATGGAACATGTTTTTGAGAATCACGCAATTATTAAGGGACATATTATTCACGGTATAAAAGCCTCCGACGTACGTAAACATTAGAGACTTGACTACGTTTGAGAAGAATAACACAAAAATAACTTACCAAACCGACGAGTAGAAAAAATACTAGGAATGTGCGGCCAAGGACCGTCTGGCAGTAAACGTCGCCATATCCTACTGTGGACATCGTCACGATCAGAAAGTACACACAGGTCCAGTACGAAAGCTGTTGTGGGTTCGAGAAGTCGAAAGGGTCCCCTGAGTTTTCAAGCTGTGGGCATGAGATTATTACGTTTAGGATCGTCCTCGCGCGGTGTCAAGAGAGAAATTGCGGTTTATATTGGTTAAGTCATAACTGTAAGCTTTTACTACTGCGCAATGGTAAACGCGGAACGTCCGGATCTCTCGGATTTCTGCGTATGAGTCGTCTTGGGAAATGTGATAAGAAGTCATGAGACAAAATGTATCATTAAAATAATATAAGATTATATTCGTCTTATTATATAAAATACTCAAATTGTAAAAATCGTAAAAAAGATAAAACAGGAAATATAAAGATAATATTTAGTCATTATAATTTTTCATGATACATTTATTAAAGAACTGTATATTTGATTTTTGTGCTACCATATTATTATTAGCGTATCCATTTATTATTTATAAAATAGAATTTTATTAAATTTCTCCTTATTCATATCCTTAAATTACTGTTTTTTAAATATTTTCAAATTTATTAAAAGATTCTTATATTTGACAAAAATAAAAAATAGAAAGATTATATATATTTAAAAGATTATTTTTGTTATTACTAATTAATTATTTATTTAAAAATTCTAAATTTTTTTCGTATTTCTCACGATGCTCTGTGCATCTGTAATACAAGTACGGTTAAAAATTCCTTTTTATACATTATTTAAATAGAGAAAAATAGAGAAAATTAACTCAAAGAGATATTTATGTAATAAATTTTACAATTAGTGTATTGGGTAAAATGTTTTATTTTTGAAATTGATATGAATGTAATTTAAGAGACTTAAATTCTGATAATTATATCTGACAATATTTGTTCATATATGAATATTACATAAGCATCAAGACCTACTTTGACCAAAAATAGCATTTTTCTCTCTTTATGTTTAGATTTAAATTCTTTATTATTAGAAAAAAGAAAACTATATTTGTTATCATTGAATTGAGTGCAGAAAGGAGACAAGTTACATTTATCTATTCTTTTAGTATTAATAAAAAATGATTTAATTTTAATTTTAATGAAAAAATTAACAAAATTATTTTTGAGAATTTACATATGACATTTAATAATATTTTTTTTAATTTTCTGGTTTGTGACATGCTTATCTATTAAGTGCTTATCTATTGAATGTAAAATTTTTATTTCAAATTTGGACACATTTTCTTTTTGCCCTCGACGTTGGTAAAAAAAAAGTTAAAAATTATAGTACGCCATTACAGATACTTAAATTACGTTAAACAATAATTATTTTTTTATGTTAATCGAAATAACATAATTTATTTAAAATACTTTAAAAATATTGTATACACACAATTCAAACTCCGATTATTAAAGTATCTTTTTTGGTTATTCTCAATTGTTAGTAATTCTCATTAAAAAAGCTTCTACGCTCTGGAATGTAGTGTCCTATTTTTTTTAATCTCAAAAAGGGACAAGTCCTGCACTAGTGCCCTTTCTGCACTCATTACTCATTTTTAACATCTACTTTAATCCTCAGAAGTTTGGAACAAGTGCCCTATTTGCACAGAAAACCTCTATCCACTTCAAGATTACTTTTCATTTCAAAATCAATGAAAAGAAAAATTTATCTTCGAATAAAATTGGAACCTTTTTCCCCAATCATCGATTGTAATAAATTGCTTTTTAATAATAATGAAGCCTAAAAAAAGGATAAGACTCACCAAATGAATGATGCCAGCAGCGGTTAACCAGACTGAAATGAAGATGGAGACGAGTTGGGCAAGACGAATAGAGCTCGATGTCTTTAGAATGTTAAGGTACTGGAGGATGTCAGGGACCGTCATCAGTCGTAGGGCTCGGAGGAACCTCAATCCGATCCACGTCCGATCGAGATATATCGATACGAAGGACGGTGGTATCGTAAAGTAGTCCACGAACGAATACATCTCCAACATGAACCACAGCTTGTCACTGGCGGCGATAAACTGTGAGAATCATACAAGAAATACTATATTAAACAAACATTTAAATTTAAAACAAAAACAGCGTCTAGCGAATATTATATTTCGCGTAAAAAACTCTAGAAAGATTTTCGTAAGATACAAGTAAAAATTGTCTATGCCTCACATACAAAATGCATTATATAAATTTAAAATGTTTTCCAAATATTTCAAACTTTAGTAAAATCTGATGTGTAAACACTTCTTAAGAGATTTATCGAGATGGAACGTTCATACTTTTTATGTAGCAAAACTTGTACATTTTTATAATCTTAATATTAACTGAAAAGTTCATTGGCAGAAGGAACGGTGATCTTACTTACGCGTATAAAAAAGTAGACCATAAAAAATATATTGAAAGCTAAGTCTATCTGCTGAGTAATGTTGTTGCTCCACTTCTGGCAACGCTCCACCACTTCGCTGTAACATAAAAGCACGAGATTGCGGATGTTAGGTCAGCATCTCTTATGAACTCGACGAAGGTCTCGGTCTTAAAAAAAGCAACGCTGAAAGGGCGACTAAAATAGCAGCGATTAAACTAGCGATTATCGTCGCGCCCTTAATTAAACCGCAAGAAAAAGCTATAAAGTGTTTGTTATAATATTACCAATACTGCGCAAGAATAAAAACAATGTGCATGAATGTTTGTGATAAACTTAAAAGCTACGCATTAACACTGCCGTCGAAGTCTTGTTACTCACCTGGAGGCATCGATGAAGTATATTATAAGCGATGCTATACTGAGAATGAAAACTAACACCACCTGAAACAGACAAAAAAACCACATCATGAGAGATCCTGTCTTTCATCCTATCAAACATTTTTATCTTAAAATACAAGTACCATTAAACGTATAAATAAAAATAAATGCTTTGTAATTTTTATTGTGTTTTTCTAAAAAAAAATAACGTAATCATACCTTTACTGTTTTAAATAAAACTCTTCAAAAGATATGACGTGCCTTATTTCATGGTTTTATTAACCAATTTTATGTCAAGATATTGCGATGTAGCAAAAGGTAATCAAAGTTGTGCCGGAATAACATGCAGGGCTCATAACTTAAATCAGTGTCTCATATATGTTGTCATCGCAATCTATTCTCATTAGATTATAGTATCGCTTTATTTCCGATACGTGCCAGCATCACGTATCGCAAAGTCTAACCGATAACTGTCAGCAAATGTGAAGTAACGTTTATGACAGGCGCCAAGATACCCCATACTGGACATCATGTCAAAGTATATTGGTAGTTACTAGAGAGTATTATTAAATCTCTATAATGTTAAATTTTCTACGTAGTTCCGACTTCAAAGTTACGCAAGTTCACGCAAACAAACCCTAATGATCTGATAAAATCCCTCATTAGAAAATTAGCCTTGTTCAGTGACCATCGTCACTGATGACAAGCGATTAATTAAATGGTTGCGCAATAATTTGTGTCGATGGTAATTTGATAAGCTATCTACTATTTATCCAAAAATATTTTTGTTAAATATGTCAAGTACTGTCGTTTTGCATTTTATTTAACATTTTATATAACAATTCATCATTCACATATTGCGAATAATGAATTGTTACATTAAATAAAGTACAAAACGACAATACTTGGCGTGTATCGGAAAATAATATTGCATTGAGCAATCAAAATCCAGTATGACTAAATCCGGTTCTCAACGCATAAAAAACCGGTACGATTAAAATCGGTACGATTATATATATCCGGCTCTCGGCGCATGGAAAACAAATATCATTCGAGTTCGGAAATTAATAAAAAAAGGATTTTTATCTTTCTTTTGTTATTGTATAGCGAATAATAAAACGAGCCGTGTCGAATTAATCCAGGATCTATTTATCGCATGCGAAGTATATTTAGGTATGCATTGCACAGACACAAAATTGCGAGCTGCGCAGCCACGCCTGTACATAATTATTGTAAACAATGGCTAGGGCAGCTCAATGATCGTATGCATGTAAGCACGCGATGCGTGCGCCAAACACAAGATCGATGAGCGTTCATATATAGAATTGAATGCGCGAATCCATTAACTCAATGCTTATTATCTCCGTGTTGAGAGGACATCCAAAATGATAGCACTCAATATTTGATATCTGAACAATTTTGATAAATTATTGACAAATTAAATAAGAATTGCAAAGTTTCGTAAACGAATCAATCAAATACAATATTGATTAATTTATCTATATACTTTGGAATATCATATTCTGAGAATTTCTCTAACATTACGCAAAAATTCGTTGATATTCATAATTCACACTTAAATGGAAATAACGGGAATTTAATAGGAATAATTTCCATGTTATATAAAACAATAAGACTTACGTATCTATTTCTTACAGCGATTATTATCCGTACATCATTTTATAGCGACACATTTCATCTTTCCTATAGCTGTAATAGATCTTTGCTTTCCTCGAAAAGACGTTTTTGTTACCAAATATAAAAGTTCTAAAAGAAGATATAAAATAGCAAAAGATACAAAGAGATAATCAAAAGCGCATTTCAAATTTAATATCAAAATATAAACGGTGTCTCAGTTAAAATTATTTGAAATTTTTTAAATTAATGTTAAATGTGACAATTTCGATGCACAATTTATTTAATTTATTGAATTCTCTACATAAAATCCCAAATAAAACGTAATATTTATAAAAAATTTACAAAATATTTGTAAGTATCTATAAGATTGGTTTGAAATATTTTATAAATATTTTTATGGTCTTAGATTGCACGGATCATAAATATTTATTGTAAATATTTTAGTAAATATTGCAGTAAAATATTTACAAAAATTAATGTTAAGTGTGCACAATTTATTTAATTTATTGAATTCTCTACATAAAATCCCAGATAAAACGTAATATTTATAAAAAATTTACAAAATATTTGTAAGATTTGTTTGAAATATTTTGTGTAAATATTTTTGTGGTCTTAGATTGCACGGATTACAAATATTTATTATAAATATTATAGTAAATATTGTAGTAAAATATTTAATTTATATTTTAATATTTCAAATAAAGCTTTATATAAAAAAATGTATAAAATATTTATAAAACATTTCAAAAATAAATAGTAACAAATATTTATCATAAATATTCTGTGCTATCTCGAATATGTGCTAATATATATGATAATAAAAAAGAAAGTCGTTTACATTAAAAATTAATAATTTATGTTATTTTTCTTATTCGCTACAGTATCAAACTGTTATGAGAAAAAGATATTAGTTTTTTATGAAATGTTCTCCTTTCACACTTTATTAAATCAACATATCAAAAGTTATTCTTCAAAAGTTACTTTAAGAAAGACGATCTTACAACGGCCTGTCAGAATTTAGCACGTGTAATTTTCCTAACAGTCTACTTTGCAATTACTTTGTATCATCAATACGTAGCGCCCTTCTTGTATGTGAATTCTCTTTTATAGATTTGTATAAAGAAAGAAGCGAGAAGATACGTATCGGCGTAAACTAATTATAAAGAGAAAAAAAACACAAGAGAGAGAAGTCAAAAAAAGGATAAAAAGAAAGAGAAAAGACAAAAAAGAGAAAGATAGACTTAACCAGCATACCGTGCGATATTCCTGATGCGTCTCATAAGAGTGAAACTCTAAACATAGTCACTGTTCAAAAATAGACAGTAGGTGCGACCCTCGACAGATGATGTAGACAAGAAATGGGAGAGAAGTCACGAAAGAAGAACGAAATAACGATAGTGACGAAGAGCGGTCAACTGTAATAATTTTGAGCAGACGGTGCAATAACAAGAGCCAAAGAAAAGCGGTAGAAGAGAAAATAGGAAGAAGCAAAGCATCTGAAAGAAGAGACAACGACCTCGTGAGTCGATCTCGTGAATTCGCGAGCGACGTATTCAAAATCTCAAGCTCCCTCAATGCACTCCTTTTGTTCAAATTATTTTTAACCATCTCGTTTTCGCCGCGTTTCGATGTAGGAAACAGACTATAAGCCGAGTCTCGTGGTTTCCGTGTTAGCCGACAAACGAGCAGTAAAGTTCAGGGTTATCGCGCGCTGAAGACCGTAATAAGAAGCCTACACTCGCCTCTCCCACTGTAAGCCAACGAACTCCCGCCTTGTCATCGATTTAAATTCTTATCAAACCTGTCGTGCTCCTAACGACCGTTACGGCAAATTGACTTGATAAACGATCGCACCACGCGAAATTACTAGACGGCGGTTATTTTCTGAAGCGGCTCGTACCCGCCCTCGCCGTGAACTGAACAATTCCCTGGACGCTGCATTAATAACTCGTTTGATATTCTACGGGATAATGGCTGGAATCGTTATTATGATAAGAATATTTCATGTCGATTTTTCTTTCCCTCCCTGAGAATAATTTTTGTAGGATTTCTGTATGCAGAACATCCTGCAAAAACAATCTTGTCAAAGTTATTTTTTATTTTTTCACAAATAACAAAGTCTGTATCGAACAAAACATTTTAAAACGCGCGTAACAGATGAAAAAACAAAAAAATTCTGACAACTTCTGCACCGTAAGAGTTGAAACAAATAACAAAGCGTTTATTTCAATAGTTTTCTAGGGACAAGTTCCATAGTTCCTTAATTCTGATCGACATTGTTTGTATTTAAAATGAATTACTCACTTCTTTGTAAACAACGAGAAGATAGTATCTTGAAATTAATTTAATATATTTAATTAACTAGAAAGCAAAATCTTTATTAATTCCAACACATTCAAACAGCGCAAATTGGATTCATTTTGTTATTAGAATGTAAATTTCATTCATTTTCAGATTAACAGAATATAACTTGAAATTTGATTGTTATTAATCAAAATTATAAAATCGTAATAAAAGATTATAACACCTTTAGTTATTTAAAAACATTCACATAATTATTTAAATGTATTTCCATCCATGATGCTTCTGTTACAATATAAATTACTTTATATTTTAATTTATATTTCATGTGCCACATGTATTTATGTTAACAAAGCTTGTAACAATTTTACGCGGTTACGAGGAACGTAGCGTGTTCTAAAAAAAATTAAACTAAAGTAGGACCAACGATTAGTGATTCTACTTTAGTTTAATTTACACACACACACACACACACACACACACACACACACTTGTAATATCGCCATTACAAAAAGTATTATGGTACGGATAATAAATTACAAGAAAAAGTTAATATAAAAATATAATATAGTTAATATAAATTTAGTAAAAGATAATATATTTTAATATTTCATATATTATAGAAAATAATTCTATAAGTTGTTTTAATTTTAAATAATAAAAATATAAATAAATTTAACAAAATTATTTATTATAATATTCTAAACATTGCAAACTTCTAATAATTTTTATTCAACTTTCATTAATGTGAAATAACTGTTATATTAGTTATTTACATTTGACAATAAATTTTTATTTTTCAATTAATATTAATTCCATTTTATCTGAATAGAACAATTCCAGATTAAATTACCAAGATATACCAACAAAAAATTAAAAGACCGAGAGTTTCTGACGACCTTCTGTGAAATTTGTTAAGCAGAAATTGATTTCAAATTTATTATATTATAGGTTTTGTGATTCGATATCTCGGATGTTCCGTGCAGGGAAAGTTTACGGATCTCAAACTTGAGCTCGTATAAATGAAACCCTATCGATCTCTCGGACACTGGATTTACGAGAAATTTTTATTATGTTTGCGCTGAGAGAAAGACAGAGAATATCCCGCGGCGGATGATCCATAGATAAGCAATGGCGTTAAGAGCACTGGTGTAAAAATAGAGATCGTCGAAGGAAAATGAGAGAGAAATAAATACAGAGAGAGGAGGAGAGGGAGAGAGAGAGAGAGAGAGAGAAAGAGAGAGAGAGAAAAACATCTCTCTGATATTACTGATAAGTAAGGCAAAAGACGTAGAAAAATTCGATTGCAAAAGGCGATTGCAAACATGAAGTTGATGTGCCGCCAACCAGATAGACGCACGTAAAATGCCGCAACTTGTCGGCCAGGAAGCTTCCGCGCAGGAGGCACAAGTATATGGTACACGTATACACGTAGCATAAATAAATAAAAAGGCGTAGCTTATGTACCCTGCCGGCCGATCGATTTCGTCGGTTGGCTTCGTTCCAGATATTCCCTCATTAGATTTTCGAATAATTTCACTGCGCGTCGCACGAAATTACCTGCCTTCCGGCGGCGTGAAGTTAAAAAAAAAGCGCGCTTATCCCCCATTAATGAGGAGGCAGCTATAGCTCTTCGTTAACCGAAAGAAAGAAGTCACCTGGTGAGTCAGGCTCTCGATTCGCGTGTAAAAATTGTCACAAAAATCGTCATGCAGATCCGCTACGGAAATTTGTTTTCGTACATTAGTATCTCTT
>Ga0157364_1008293_pt1 | contig 10770 bp, 3 predicted proteins | sample AttsexASBM2_FD_111476 | JGI IMG/M metagenome (GOLD analysis project Ga0157364, IMG submission 111476) | Fungus gardens microbial communities from leaf cutter ant in Ribeirão Preto, State of São Paulo, Brazil - Atta sexdens ASBM2 | ecosystem: Host-associated > Fungi > Mycelium > Unclassified ... | reverse complement strand
TAAAAATATATATTGGGAAAAAGTTTTTCGTGACGTTTTTCCCACTAGATGGCATTAAATGCTCAGCAGTCGGCAACTACTAATCGCATCGGCAAGATGCGCACTAGACGTGCGTTTAAAAAGTGACATTTTAACCTTTGTTTTGAGCCGAAAAAGATTGAAATCGGTGAAGTGGATCAAAAGTTACTTTATTTTGAAAATGGAAATAAATAAGGAAAAAATTTGCTACATTTTGTACTACGATAAAGGCAAGAATGCTGCACAGGCTTGTGAAAAAATTTGCGCTATTTACGATGAAGATACTCTATCAAAATCAGCAATACGGAAATGGTTCGCTCGCTTTCGTGCTGGAAATTTCGATGTGAAAGATGAACTTTGCTCCGGTCGACCAATCATTGAAAAGTTCGATGAAATCATGGTAAAAGTCGAGCGTGATAAGCATGTGAGCACTGTGGAGATTGCCAGGGAACTAGGCATCGACAAAATAGTTTTAAATCATTTACACAAAGCTGGATACAAAAAGAAATTCGATGTTCCTCACGAGTTGAGTGTTAGGAACATGATAGACCGAATTGACATTTGTGATACGCTACTGAAACGGAATGAAATTGAGCCATTTCTGAAGAGAATGATAACTGGTGATGAAAAATGGATCACCTACGACAATCCAACTAGAAAAAGATTGTGGATAAAGAAAGGAGAGAAGGCGCAAGCAATCGCAAAATCTGGATTGACGAGGAAGAAGGTGATGTTGTGTGGTGGGACTGAAAGGGAATCGTTCACTATGAGCTGTTATCGTCCAATCAAACAATTAATTCCGAATTCTACTGTGAACAACTGCAGAGATTACAACAAGCAATTGAGAGAAAGCGGCCAGAATTAATCAATAGGAGAGATGTCGTCTTCCATCACGACAACGCTCGACCACACACATTTTTGACTCGGCAAAAATTGCGAGAGCTTAGCTGGGAAGTTTTAATGCATCTACCGTATAGTCCTGACATAGTACCCTGAGACTACCATTTGTTTAGGTCTCTGCAAAACTCTCTTAATGGTGTAAAGCTAGCTTCAAAAGAGGTCTGTGAAAATCACTTGAAGCAGTTTTTCGATCAGAAACCACAAAAGTTCTTCTATTGCGATGGAATTATGGCTCTGCCCCAAAAATGGCAAAATATTATAGAAAATAATGAAGCATATTTGGTTTAAATAAATTGATTTTAATACTCTAAGAAAAACACTTTAATTTTACTAAAAAATCGCCACGAACTTTTTTCCATGCCCAAAATTTATAAGAGTCAAAATCTAAATACATATACGTGTAAAAAACTATACAAATTTTACTTAAGACATTTTTTCATGTATCTTATTGTTCCAATGACAATTACTTACGTATATGAGCATGGATAGAATATATACGGAAGCGTTAATAATTAATTCTCAAAAATGATATGTCGTGATGTAATTTGATTACACATGGCTGAATTTGTAAAAAAATAATCTTTAATTTGGTAAAAAAAAATTAAAAATTTAAAAAAATTACGGGTATTTTGTTAAATAAAAAGATAAAAAAAATTTTTTTCTTTATATCTATAAAGTTGAACCGTATAACTTTTGTAAGGAAATTTTTTTCTATCTTTTATTTACTTCTGACGATATTCGACTCGAAAGAAAAATACATTCTTTTTAAAGGGGTGTTTTACCCTTTAAACATGAATTAGCGCACGTATAAAAAAATATGTGTCTCTTAGATCTTCGTGTTTTACAACATATTTTATGGAGAATCAAATCGGTTCCGGACAGTTGTAAAACTTCCTTTGTTAGGATGAATAATGTTATAATTTAAGTCACTCTATATTTACCAAAGTAGGGCATGGTCCTCCATTTTAGATTTACTAACCATCTAGAGATCCTATAATCAGAGTTTGCGAAGCGGGCACAACTTCTGAGTGGTCTAGTTTCCACCAAAGGTTTAACCGGATTAGAATGTAAGAACCAAGCAATTACAGTCGAATGTTCCCCTGTTACAATCGAACAACAGGGGAATGCTCGATTGTAGTTGGTTTTTACATTCTGATCCGGTTTAAATCCTCAGTGGAAATTAGTGTGTACTCAGTTTAGACAAACTACGCTTTTTTTGCGAGTCAAAAGGTTTGTTCGCATCGCATGCTCCAAATTAACCCAGAGAGCATTTGGATCATAGGTAAGATGGCGGTTGGAGCAATTGCATTCATGTGCTCCAATGTTCAGTGATACGAACGGATTTAGGACAAATGAGCGTGTCACCTAACTTAATTCGTGAGACCACTCGAACGGATCAGACATGTGCCTCGTTTCGTTTCGGGTATTTTATTATGTTATCTCGATTATTTGAAAAGCGTTTTTAAAAGCGTTGCAAAATAAATGTTTTTAATAAATATAAAAGTTATATTATATTTTTATATTATATTATATTTTATTATATTAATATTATTTTATTTTATTTTTTTAATTTTTCTAATTTGATTTATTTGATTTCTTTATTTTATTTATTTATTCTTTTTATTTTATTTTATTATTTTATTTTATTAATATTATTGCATATTATATTGTTATATATTATATTTTTATATCAAAAACGTATTTATTAAATTTTTATACAAAATGAATCTGAAATACTTTTTTCGAAACAGTACGTTTTCAAGTATTACATGTGTGCGTAACATCCCTCAATCGTACCACTTTCTGAAGTGAGGCAAATGGAGCGTGCTCTTAATTGATCCATGTATACTCTAACGCGACGCGAACATCTAGTCACCATGGTTCCGGTGAACAAATATACGGCGAACGTATTGGAGCATGTTGAGTATGTTGGAGCGTGCGACGCAATAAATCTAATAGCTAAATCTAGTAGCTAATCATAAATAGCGTTCGTAAATCCAGGCCTGCCAACTGCGAAGAAATAAATAATGTTGCTACAACTGATCTTTATGCATTTTCGTCAGATCTCGTTATGTGTCTTTTTCTGTCTTTGTTTCGAAACGTGGAGCTACATCAACTCAAGCAAGTGTCAAACATGATTTTAAGAGTTTATTAGAGTACGTATTACGATATTATTTGAAATAAATTCCTATTAGAATTATTCAATTATTCTTTCGATTTCTATTGTGTTTCTTAAGAAAAACGTAATAACTCCGTAAATGAGAATTCCGCCAAGCTATACATTGGTATAAGTATTGTTGGTATAAATTGTATTTATTTATTTATTTATATTGATGTATTAATTTCTTCATTTATCCAAGAAAAAATGTTTTATATATAATTGTATATACATATATACGTGTTGCTTCATCCCAACAAAAGAGAATGAATTGAAATGGATTCAGATTTTCAGAAATATTCACGAATGTTAAAATGAATGCTTTTTAGTCCTGAATGCATTTTTATTCATTTATTCATTTTATTCATTAGGAATTATATGGAGCATATCTCTATATTTTTCAATCCAAAAATAATATTAGCTTTTTCTGTGCACATAACAAATAATATGAATACTGTTCAATTTAAAAGTTTGAATAGGAAATGCATTTTTCAATCCAATTACATCCAATTGAATCTAATTGAATCCAATTGAATCTAATTAAATCCAAAAAAAGTATTCGCTATTTAAAATACACATTCAGATAGAAAAAAATTTTAATTCATTTTCGTTTGCTGGGATTCTATCTTAGTTATGTAAGAAATGAAAAAAAAATAGAACGAAGTTTACAGCGTGAACACCCAAAAGGTGCGTTCGGCATTGCAAATTGGAAGCGTCCGTTTGTTCTTTTACCTCGAAAAAATCGTTTGGCAACGCATCTTTCTGCTGTTATCTCATCTCTGCGTCCGATATTAACATTTCTAGAGCCAATAGAACTGCTCAATCCATTCCGGATTCAAAGATCGAACTCGCAGAGCTAATAATGCAGATTTTCGCGCTTAAATTAAATTCACAACATTTATGCTAATGTATCATCCAACTAATTCGTTAACACATACATTCATCTCTTCTATTTTATAAATAGTGTATTTGAACTATTGTAATGTTTGATTTTACAAACGCTCAAACAAATGCTATCAAATAAAAATGATGGAGTACATTATGTACAATATTTAATGAGGAAAGTAAGTTTTTAATTCTTTTCCTCTTTATGAATTTGAAATTACATATTTGAAAAGAATTTGCTAGTTTTGCTTAATTTTTAGATCAAAGTTTATGTTGCACATCCCAATAAATGAGAATGGATTAAAATGGATTAAAATTTTTTTAATGCGTACTTTAAATCCATGAAAATGAATTGAATAGATTCAAGCTGACATTAGTTTAATATTCGAAAAAAAAATGTTCATCTTTAAGGGTTACAAAATTTTATTCCTAAAACATTTATAATAATTATACTTGAAATTAACTATTTCAAATTAGTATTAAAAAACGCATCTTAATGGGATTCGAACCTGGGTCCTCTGGATTATGAATCTTCTACGTTATCCGTTACACCACTTCTTCAATTAATAAATGTATTATTTATTCTCTTCAATTACAACCAGCTAGTAACGAAATTATATAGATATAATAAAAATATCATTTAACAGATATAATAAAATATATAAACAATTTATATTACTATGAGATAAATGTCGGATAATCTAATCTTGCTTGGCCGATGTCGCGCGCCGTGAGCCTAATATTCGGGCTGTGTTCGACTTAGTTTGCGAGTGTTCACATCGATCATTCATTTTATTTCCAACTAAAGATAAACAAATGAACATAGCTCAATTTTTACGTTACAATTTTTTTAACTTAATTAGATTAAAACGAAAAATTTTCTCCTTATAATTTTAAATAATTTAAGTAGCATTTATGGTCCATTTTAAATAAAAACTTTTTTTTATTAGATTGAAAAACTGCATTTCAGAAGATTGAATTGAGCAGTATTCATGCCATAAAAACATAACAGTTCACATTACACAGAAATTGTTGATATTATTTTTGAATTTAAAAACTTGAATTAAAAAACTGTACTTTCTGTTTATAATTCTGAATTGAGTAGTATTCACAATGCACAGAAAATGCTAATATTATTTTTGGATTGAAAGACATAGAAATATGTTCTATGCAATTCGTATAAATGAATAAAAATGCATTCAGGATTGAAAAGACAGAGACATTTGCTTTATACAATTCCTATAAATGAATAAAAATGCATTCAGGAAAAGATTTATTTTAACATTTCATGAATCCATATTTCTGAAAATCTGAATCTATTTTAATCCATTTCAATTCATTCTCGTTTGCTGGAATATAGAATGAAAAAAAATCAAACTGTATTAATATATTGAAGACTCTAACGAATATAAATCAAGTGATATAACTTAATTGAAAATTTCTTTCGCTTTACTAGAAGCTGATAATAGGTTTATATACTAAAAATAGATCATTACACATAAATGTAGCAGACTCATATGCAAGGTGTGTTTTCTAAAAAGAAAATATTACATTGCAAAATAAATTGCAGAAATTTATTTTGCAATGTAATATTTTCAAGGTAATTTTTTATTTATTTATAAAAATAAATAATTTCATTTTATAATCTAACTTTAAAGGACAGTTTACAGCTCTGTAGCGTTCGCAATTAATTCTTGGCACTCGGATTGCTCGATCAAGTTCGCCATCTCAGATTTACATTGCCGAACGCACTTAAAGCGAATGAACCTTTCATGCCTACGAACGTCATACGCTCCTAAACGTCGAGCGGAATTTGGACTGCGTGCGGAACAAGAGATAAATAGCGGAAGGCGAAGTCGAAAATCGGCCGAGAAATGCAAATCTTGCCAAGCCCTGCACTAATAACAGCGAACATTCATTCAACTGTTAAGTCCACTGAACGTAATCAATGTGTTCAACTGATGTTTTCACTCAGCGCATAAATTAATAATCATTAAAAAAATTATATGGAATTCTCTAATATTTATAAATTCAAGAAATGAATATAAAGGGAAATAGGAGAACTTTGTATTTTGTATTTTGTATTTTGTATTTGAAATACTAAGGGTGCATATCCATGCAGCGGAATAGCGTAACGCGGAATGAGAGCGAAATCAATTACAAGCGTTCCGCATCAATTACAGTTGGTATGGAGCGCTTGTGATTGGTTCCGCTTTTGTTTCACATTACGCTATTCGGTTACATGGATAGGCACTTTCAGACTAACAATCTTATTATTTGAATTACATGAAGAATATAAAATATTTTCAATCTTTCTATTTGAAATACAAAAAAAAAGTTCTCTTATTTCCCTTTATATTCGTTTCTTGAATTATTTAGTCCCTCTGAAATAAAAAATATACAATTGTATTAGAAATACTTGAAACGAAAGTATTTAAAATACATGCTCTCTCTTGCGTTATCCTGCTAGCGACTAATTATGTATAGAACTAATTAAAAAGTGACAGCGATCGCGGATTGCGACAGTAACTACGCTTACAGTTACGTGCGCTATAAATTTTCAGCATTGGCAGTGAATATTGGAATACACTCGTATTGTTTCTTATACTTTACATCGCTTCATATCGTTTGAGATCTCGCGCGTCGCAAGATTCGTAGATGCGTTCAACAGAGAAAATTAATCAATTGGAGCTTAATAATTCTTTAATATGATTGATTCTTGCTTTAGTTCTTCACTAAATCTAAGCGTAGGAACCAATTGTATTAAAGAAATCACTAAGCGCTGATTAGTTTTCTCTACTGAACGCAGCCAATGGCTGCGAGTTAGAGTCCCTAAGTTTGTTCGCGTCGCACGCTCCAACATGCCCAACACGCTCTAATACGTTCGCGACGCGTTAGAACATACTTCATGGATCAATTAAGAGCATTTAACTTCATTTGCCTCATCTCAGAAGGTGATACGATTGGATAGTACGATATTACACGCATGCGTAATGGTTAAAAATGTTTTGTATTGAAAAATTTATTTATATTTCAGATTTATTTTGTAAAAATGCATTTAATAAATGCGTTTTTGATATAAATATAAAAATATAATATAACAATAGTATAATATTAATAAAATAAAATAATATTAATACAATAAAATATAATATAATATAATATAAAAATATAATATAATTTTATATAGAAAAGTAGTCATGTAAATGCAATAAATTAAAATGTCAAGGCTAGAGCGATAATTTTTATTCGCAAAAATAACTAAATAAGATTAGCCTAGAGCAATATTATTTATTTTATGTGTCATATGTTAGTTCGTTGACATTGAATGGAAATAATCGCCAAATATTTCATGGGCAGATAGAGCAGATTAAAGCACGCTTCAAGCGATCGGTAGGCGTATACACTTCGCAGTAGTATTCAGCTATCTTTAAGGCTTAATATCTCGTTAACTATTAGGTAAAGGACTTTTCGATTCAATTTAGTCCGTTCTACCTGCCCATGAAATATTTGGCGATTATTTCCAGACACCCTGTATAAATACGTTTTTTTTATTATCACTGATGAAGACTTTGTAAATCAAAACGTTTGAAATTTATAACGTTATACGAATGTAATAAAAGAATTTTATTTTACAGTTAACTACATTTGCTCGTTTTTAAAAAAGTCTTGACATTTTAATTTATAACTTTTATATTTATATTTTTATTAAAAACGCATTTATTTTGTATAAAAACTTTTCAAATAATCGAAGTAAACACAAAATACCCGAAACGAAACGAGGCACATGTCCGACCCGATTCGAGTAGTCTCACGGATTAGGGTTAGGTGACCTAAATCCATTCATGTCACTGAACATTGGAGCACATGAATGCAACTGCTCCAACCGCCATCTTACCTGTGATCCAAGTACTCTCTGAGTTAATTTGGAGCATGCGAACAAATCTCCTCTAGTAAAGAGTCAAGTCATAAGGAATACCGATCTCTGATTGGTCAGATTTCGAGCCCCTTTAAATCATTTGCAGATACTTTCGATGCGATAATGAATCTGTAAATTGATGTAAGCAACTATTTCATGAGGTTTATTTCCTGCACGAGGATTGCATTAGAACTGAACTGAATTAAACTAGTGCAATTGAATTGAACTAGTCTCCAGAACTCCAGAACTGACAAGTGTAAGCGTGCAAGCAAGGAATAAGAAATGTTTTAGTGCTAAGATAGTAAGCCGATTCTTAAAAAAAAAAAATCGATTTTCGAAATCGATCCATTCTTTTGAATTCAATTCTTAAGAATCGATTAATAAGATAAAAAAAGAATCAATTCAAAATAATCGATTCTTTCGATTCATTACCCAGTAACCAGTCAAAAAAAAAAATAGGTTCCATTTTTTCAAATTCTTTTTTTTACTTTACAAATAAGGTTAAAATGGATTAATTATCAAAATAATGATATTATAAATGACAATATTTATATTATATAGACGAGGTTTCTTATAATTATTATTACATTGTATTCTTTGATCGTCTACAGTGCAGTGCATTAATTCGCTGGGTCATAGTAGCTGTCCGACTTATCAATGTTTATTTATTACTCAAATACTATCAACTTTACAAAAAAAACTGTAAAAGTCATTAATTTTTTTCTCATAGAATTCTAAGAATTTTTTCAGAATTTTTGATTAACTTTTTAGTACTGTATTTTCATATTTTCGATAAATCGAACTGCTACTATGACCCAGAAATTAATGCACTGTACATACGTATTAATCAACTTACATATATTTTTAGTGGACTTAAATATAAAGTAGAGATTCCATGGGCTTTATATTAGACAGCCTTACAGGGAGAGAGTGGCAAAATGCATCACGTAAATGTCCATCAAAATGGGAATCATGTGATCAGTTTTCTCCATTTTTCCTATGGAGCTTTGATGCCTATGTCAAAGAAGATGGGTCACGTAATGCAATTTGCCACTCTCTCCCTGTAAGGCTGTCTAATATAAAGCCCATGGAATTTACAAAAACATAAGGCAGTAAGACATAGCAATAATCGCATCAGTTAATCACAAGATAGAGAACGTAAAATAACTCTATTATAATTGATCGATTTGCTTACTATTACATCTTACTGCAATTGCAGTTAGTGCGGAATGCTTGTGATTGATTCTGCTATCGTTTCTATGCTATTTCGCTGCATGAGTAAGCGTCCTTAATTTTTACAAATTAATGATTTATAAAAATTGAGAATCGTCGATATGATTTTCTGAAAAATTGGATCGATTCCGAAAGAATCGAAAAATAAAAAAATTCGAAATTTAAAATCGCTTTTTAAGAGCAAAAAGAATAGATTCTCGATGCATTAATCCAAGAATCGATATCACTAGTGCAAGATAAAAATGGCGTCCTATATTGTTTACATGGAAATATTAGATTCGTGTGATAAAAATGAATGCAATTCCATTAAGAAAAATTCTTAATTAAAGATAATAATGACACAAAATGTTTTTATATGTAGGCTTGCTATTATTTATATTTATCATTTTATTACTCATAAATTTTCAGATAATTATTTAGAAGACGCCGTTCATCTTCAATTTTAATAAAATTATGCTCATTGCCGCATTTGTATGAAATGAAAGAATTTGGCAATAAAATGTCATGTCTAGGCAAATCGAGATATTAAGGATTAAAGTTGACGACATTATGGTTAGGAAATCTGTTACACCTCTGCTTAATGCAGCGCTATGTACGTATTTTAGTTTATTTATTTAGAATCGTTACTTCACTTCCGATTTTAATAAAATTAGGCTCATTCGATGCATTTCTATTTAAAACGAAAGCGTGCTCTGTTCTTGCTGTGTGAAAAATTGTAAACCTCTAAACGATGAAAGGAAGATGATTTGAATATTAATAAACAAACATTAATAAACATTAATATATCGATGTAGAAGCAAGTTAATAAAAAATCTATGCACATCTATGTAGCCATCACAAATCTATGTAGCCATAAAGCACAAAAATGTGATCGCAGCACATGCTTTCATCGCGATATTTCGCTAACAGATTTCCTAACCTCAATAGTCAATCAACGCTTAATATCTTAGTTCGCGGGACTGGGCACAACATTTTACTGCCAAATTCTTTTTGTTTTATGTAAAAACACGCTAAATGAGCATAATTTCATTGAAATTGAAGAGTATCTTCTATAATAATTACAAATTCTCGCACTATTTGTACATATAATATATATAAGGTCTGTTTTATTTTTGTGGCTGAAGTAGTGTACATTACTGCTTGCACTGACTCTAGGGAGCTTATTACGGTTCTTGAAACGAGGTGAAAATTACGAAAGTGATCGAATTTATTAAAATATTTATAACTTCATTAGTTAACACTTAGTGAGTTTGCTCATTTTTGTAATTTTCATTTCATCTAAAAAACCGTAATGGCTCCGGTATACCAGCGCGATTAAGGCATTATAAACGTGAGTATTCGCATATCCAACATTTTTACTCCTTTCCCCACTCCTTGCTCTGTTCCCACTCCGCCGCTGAGTTGAGAAAGTAATGGTCGGTTGTTATAAATTATAGCTTCTAAACTGTTGGAAACCTTGTATTAGGTGTACAACTTTGCTTTCGCCGTTTTCCTATAGATGGCTTTAGCGGTAAGTGGTGGTCGAAATAAATAAATCATAGACGTCATACAATAAACTTGGGCATCTGTCAACATAACCTCATAGAAACATTAGTCGATTTGTGTCTGCATCATAAAGTTATTCTCGATTGAAAATGTCAGTTTACGAGCCAAATTC
>Ga0157364_1008292_pt1 | contig 10770 bp, 6 predicted proteins | sample AttsexASBM2_FD_111476 | JGI IMG/M metagenome (GOLD analysis project Ga0157364, IMG submission 111476) | Fungus gardens microbial communities from leaf cutter ant in Ribeirão Preto, State of São Paulo, Brazil - Atta sexdens ASBM2 | ecosystem: Host-associated > Fungi > Mycelium > Unclassified ... | reverse complement strand
TGGTAATCATTTCTCTGTAGCAAGACAAAAAATTCAACTAGGTCATTCCATTCGAATTGACGCGAACGAAATTGAATATGATCAGCACAAACAGCATTGTCCGTTCTCTCTCTCTCTCTCTCTCTCTCTCTCTCTCTCTCTCTCTTTCTCTGTTTGTAGACGCGCCTTCGTCGTTATCCTGTCGGCCGTCACGCATAATATTCCACGACCAGCTCGAAATGCAATTTACATATTCATGACAATTCATTTGTACCCTATAGCCCACCCTTTGAAGGTCTTATTAATTCTCTGGCATGTGCCTCGCTAAATTCTCAAGTCGAAAAATAAAGAAACAGAACTAACCCTATTCAAAGGTGGGTGCGAAACTTATCTTTTCGATACGGATTCGTGTAAAGTTCTACAGAGCCCGGAAAACAGCATCAACTGGTTGTAATTACAAAATTCTTGATGGAATTTGCAATCAATTTCTCTACAGACGATTTAAGATCTTCTCGCTTTGCTCTTTAACTTCCAGTTTTAGTTTTCGGTATATCAGTGATTAAACATCGATACAGTTTCTATTGAAATGAAATTCACTTCATAGTAATAGAAAGATAACATTTCTAATTGTCTAAACATAATTTTGAAGTTTAATCTTAAACTTTTTCAGTGCAAACACAAAATATAAATTATGAAATAAGATCTTATCTGTGATATACCGTATATAACATACATATGTATCATATTTGTCGTAGCTTTATAAGTGAATGTGTATACGGACATATATGGAAGCGGACAATGCAAGTTTATACCTATATAGTCGATTGCAAGATTCTCGGCGTGGATTTCGCTTATCGGCCGCTATTTCCTCGGCTCTGTAGAAATATAGAGGATATTCTCACCACATGACATATATTTGATAGCCACGAGAAATCAATAAAAAAACACACATTCTGATGTGTCAAAATCATAATTCCAATATATCTGTACGAGAAGCTTTTTCGATCACAAAAATTATCTATTTTGTCAACTATTTCTTTATAGTATCTTTTTGAAAAGTTAACTTTTTCACTATACACACACACACTTTATATATATATATATATATATATATATATATGTATATGTATATATATTTTTGTTTAACTAAAATAATTTTTCCTCCTATTTCTTTTTCTATATATATAAGAAATAACTTTTTAATATAAATTTCAATTTTATTATCTATAATTCAAATTTTTTATTAGATCATATTTGTGTGTGTGTGTGTGTGTGTGTGTGTGTGTGTGTGTGTGTAATTTAGTAAAAGCAATGCTTGTTGAAACTATTGCCGTCAATTCGTAAGACCGCTGAAATATTATGCCGTTACCCATGCAAATCTATCTTCCGAAAATCGTTATTTTACCCCGACATATGGCAGTAACCACGCTGGGCGAATTCACCGGTGTTTAGAGACGCGTAAACTGTGGTGGCCACTGTTCTGCAGCGCGATTGGCCGAGTGCCAAAACATCTTACAATCAATAAAATTTTGCATTATGCAAAAAGACTAACGACGTTGCGAAGTCATAGGCGGTAAACCGCAACGACGTTGTAAGGTAGGGTCGGTTTAGCCACTGGTGTTCTGCCGCAATCTGTATTCGCGATTCCGCGGCGTGCCAATAAACGCCTATATCGGACCGCTTATATACACATATTCCATTGGTTTCCGTCATACCCAGAGTAGTAGTGCCGTCTCAGTATTCATCGACACGACAGTTCGAGTATAATACGCCAACACGCTGAGAGATGCGCTTGTCACACATGAAGACAATTAACTTTGCGTTGCGACAAATCCATCTGCGGCGTGAAACCGCCGATTTCGCCAAATCCGTTGCATCTGTCACAAATATCAAATATATTTCACGCGTATATATATGTGTGTGTGTGTCTGTGTGTGTGTATGTGTGTGTGTGTGTGTGGGTGTGGGTGTGGGTGTGTGTGTGTGGGTGTGGGTGTGTGTGTGTGTGTGTGCGTGTGCGTGTGTGTGTGTGCGTGTTATATATTATTCGTATCTTCGCGTGACAACCTTACATCGCAGGAAGTTTCAAATTCTCGGTGAAATCGGATTTCATAAGGAAAACTTTATAAGGAACAGTTTGCAATTAAGTGAAATCAAGCAAATGAAGCGGATATTCAATCGTTCATTTTCATAAAAGAATTATTATAGTTTTTTTAACAAGAAGAATGTTAAAGAAACGTTTGTAATGTATCGACTGTGTTCTCGACTGTGGCAATGCGATTAATAGCATATTCGCAATGATTCCTCTTTTAATTAGGTTTTCTTCGATTCACTAACGATGTACCAATCAGAGAAATAAAAAAATAATAACGCTTGCCGCTGTTAAAAGCCCTCATTCGTCTAGAATTGCGATCATTCGTGGAATTGTATTTCTATGTAGAGTTTCAAATGAATCAATAACGACCTCATTAACGTAATGTTTAATGGACACCAACTGCAAAACTGTAAAACACGCTGCACGTGTACTTTACAGATTTGTCTGAATGGAAATCCATCGAAAGTTTGTATTGCTATTACGTAATGATTTTTACGCAAAGTTTTTTCTGTCGACATTACGTACGTATCGAGATTAATTTGCTAGGCTAATTTTTCATGTATTTAATTCGCAGGTCATACAGATTATCTGAGAGGATGCATAGCTGACATAATTTACAACGGCGCCAAAGTTATAGAGTACGCTAGGTCGAGGAAGGGCCAGTCGGAGGCAACAGCCGTAACGTGGGGCTGTTCGCCGGAATTCGACGCCACGAGGAGCACGGAAGTCAGCTTTGTCGAGGACGGCGCCTTCGTCGCCATTCCGCGCCCCATTCCGCGCTCCGGTTCGAGGTATATACCAAAAGTACCATTTTCCGTTGTAACGTATACACCTCCATTTATCATCGTCGCACCTACGGGACCGTAGAAAACGTAATTAAACTGTCGCGACGCAACCGTATTAACTACATTATCGATAATGGTTATATCGATGCAAGAAAGGATACAACATGCTTTATCTCGCTAAGCTATTATACCGAACCCAGCATTATTTACTTAATTATCTTAATCTACTTAATTATCTTTGTCATTATTTATACACGGCTTTGCATTTACTCGACAATCAATAATTTTTAAAGAAATTTCAAAGACATTGTAAAATTCATGCACAAACTCGATCAAGTTCTCTACTTTTTTGCGAGACATATGAGACAAGACGTTTCAGTTTTAACAGCGAGTCTATCGTGCCATCATGTAAAATAAATATATTTACGTGGTTCATGAATCCAATATCTTATGGTAATACCGCGGGAAATCCGTTTCTCTGAGGTCGACAGCGACAGGGTTGCATAACTCGCATACTCGTGCACATAGCTGTACATCTACATCCAGGCCGCATTCAAGTCATCGGTCAGGGAAGACCTTTCATGTTACGCGACTCCTACCACTTTCATCCCTCGTGCAGCTTTTAACGATTAAACTCATGAGAACGTTGTTACATCTCGAAGAACTCGAAAACAACTGTTTCAGTCGCGAGAGTACGTCACTGTTAACTCTTGCAACGAGACAGACAGCAATGCTTCGTCAATGGGAACACTTTGATCCCTCTTTTCAGTGCGGCACTAGGACTTCAATGAAGTGAAACGGTCGATTGGATCGAAAGCTTATAAAGCTACTTAGTGTGCTAGCAGTCATTTGTGGAATTAATACTATTTATAATGTCGCGGGATAATTTACATTAATGAATAAATATCCTAGTGTACACGCAGATAGAATGCAATTTTATTGAATAATAAATTCTGTACGACGATAACTTCAATATATCCTGTCAATGTAGGAGATATAATGTTATTAATAAATTCAGATAAAAAAGCGTATAACTTAATCAAAAATGTAACGAGTTTTTTAAAGCTCGTTTTTTGTGACATTGAATTAAAGAAGATTTATTTGTTAGTAAAATAGAAAGGTTGATAAATGCAATGTGTCTAAAATATATATAAGCATATATAATATTTTTTAAAACGGATTAAAGTATTTTCGAGATATGTACTATATAAATGTATCGTTTTTGTTTGAGGGAAGTGGACATGTGCAAGCATATTGCAAGTCTCCCAAAAGTAGATTGTACATTGTAGTTTCGTGAATTCCAGTATATCTCCAAGTATCTCAGAACAGAACCACGACCTCGAAAGCTTTTGTTTTTATAAATTAAAAGCTCAATGGGGACCAGCGATGTTTACATTGAAAAATGTACGTAGGATGCATTTCCAATAGTGGCTACAGCAGGATATTACATTTTACAATCTATATTTTTACATTATCTTTTTAGTTATTAATCTTTCGTAAGAAAAATGCAAACGCTTATATATACCAGGATAGTTCTCGACCTTACAAAAAAAAAATGATATTTGACATTTTTTTTTATTTTGCAACAGTCTCCTTTCAGTTCAATACACATATTTCAACGATATTCTAACTTTTTTAATATTCCGTCTGTGTAATACGATTTCTCTAAGCCTTCAAAATAAGCACTGTTTCATCGATTACTTTAATATTTGAGCCAAATCTTTTTCTTACGAGATTTCTTTATGTTTGGAAAGAAGAAAAAGTCAGTCGCTAAATCTGGTGAATACGATACGTGCGGAACCAATTCATAGTTCAATTCATGCAATTTTACTACTATGTTTTTGATGGACTGCTAACAAATGCGGCATCACAATGAAAGCATTTTTATATGTAAATGCTCATGTATAATAAGATATGAACGCGATCATTTGAGATATTTGCAAACTCGCGCACTTTTACTCGTCGATCATTCACACGGCATTACAGGTTTTTTTCAATGTCATTAGTGGTAGAAGTTTTTGGACAACCTGAACGTTCATCACTATTTATGGACGTACGAAATTTAACAGCTCATTTGTTAACAATTGAAAAAAAAATGTGAAGCCTCTCCCAAAGTTGAATCTAAGTTTGTTTTTCATTTTTATTGACCTTTATATAATTAAACTTTTTAAAACAAAGTATTTTATTGCACGACATTCGATTTCATCTATTATTTAAAAAAAAAACCAAAAGTTGTGGTTGCTTTAGATGACCAAAGCAAAGGAACTAATAAACGTCTGAAATTTTGACAGTAACTCTCTGCAGGATCAAACTTGTCAAAAATTATAGCAGTTTCATACTTCTAGCATCATCTCTGTCAGACCGAGAACTTTTCAAACTACCTTCGTACATACGCGGCTATAGTACGAAAACGCTAAGCACGTTTGAGAGTAAAAACTTCAGTGAGCCAGATGTGTCCTCGCTGTGCTATCCCAGCGAAAATTATTCGAGAGTATACTAAGAGGCAGAAAAACACTTCATTTTCACACGAATGCGGTGTACGCCGAGTAAGCGCGGTTAATACCGGCCTTCACATGCAGATAGTTAAGTCCTGGGGTTGCACGCATGGTTTCTCGTGTCTTGTACGTTCACAGAAGCTACGGTCGTACTCAGGCTCTTTTGTTGTCCCGAATTAAAAGCACTAGTTCCGAGTAGTACCTTAATTCAACTTATCTAAGAAAATAAATGTTGGTACCTGTTGCGTTAATGCGGCTAAAAGCGAGACAAAAGGTCAGTCGGTTTTTTTCACATAAATGTTTGAGAATAACCAACTCTCGCATCGAACAAGTACATAGTGCATCCCAGTAGATCTCGTCGACAAACGGATAAGTAGATAGTCAAGAGGAACTGAATGGATGACTGGACACTTGGACAGTCGTAACTGTTTTCCTTCCGTGACGTTCTACCGTAAAGTCGATGAACCGTGAAGATTTCGACGTGCGCTTTCAGAGTTCAATTGATCTGGAAGATTCAAGTGTCACTTGTATGCATGATTCATACAGACGTTCGAGTTGTCTCCACTTAAATCAAGTGTACTTTTCACCATTAAATCATTATTTAGTTCCATTGGTTGTCTTTTGTTGCATATAAAACGTGGAACTGTCGTGTTTAATGTAGATACTTTGATTTTCTTTCGTATATTTAGTCAGTTTAAATAAAGAGGAATAACGATCGGATATTTTTTCGTTATTTAAATCACTGGAATTTTTCGAACGGAATTTAATTTTCACAAGTATCAGTTAGCATACAAAGACCGAACACGTTATACTGCGCTTTCGGAAGCAAAACATCGACTGATGATGAATGTAGAGACACACAAGCGGACCATATTAGAATCCTTAGTGCACCTCCAGCACGGTAAACGATTAATTGCGTTTACAATTCGTGCAGGTACCTGTTTGCTTACAACCTTGTGTAGCTTTAAGACATTGACTAACATATCAGGTATTTTCATTAACTCCTGGATTTAATAGAGTTAAATTAATTTTAATTCTAGTTAAGCTAATTTTCGATAAGATAATCATAGTTTGTGTAATCAAACTTGGCTTAATTAATGATATACGTATTCTTACATAAAACTTTTTCTTCAACTGTCATCAATAAAAGATAATGAAAGCACAGAAAATAGAAAATATCATAACAATCATGATATCGATAATTTTTAATAATTTTTATTGTCATTTTAATAGCAATGAAATAAATATGTTAAGAGTGTGTAGTATAATAATATGATGTAACTTTTTAAATTCTAATTCTTGGTATATACATTGCTATCGCGTTATTGTATATTATTGCATCTCTCTGTTATAACGATGAAAATCTATTCCACTTTCGTAACCACCACGGTTCATGTAATTAAACTTGCTTGGAGCTTAATTAATGACATGCATATTCTAATATAAAACTTTTTCAACTACCGTCAATAAGAGATAATGAAAGCATAGAAAGTAGAGACTATCGTAATAATCGTGACATTAATAACAACGTTATATTGTAATTTTAATAACAACAAAACATATAAATTAAAAATATACGGTATATTTAATGATATAACTTTTTAAATATAATATTAGTATTTGTACAAATACGCGCAATAGTAATTCCAATTCCCAGTATATACATCACTATCGCCTAACTGTATACTATTGCATCTGTCTGTTATGACAATGAAAGTCTACTCTGCTTTCGTAACCACCATTGTAGCACTTCACTGTGATGTTACTTCAAAAGCAAAGTAATGAATCCACCCGCTGAAGTAAATAATCGGCTTTCATGTTCGTAGCAGTCGTGGCGTCTTCTCGCACAAGATGCGAAAATCACTCGTCCCAAAGTTTCTCCGGGTAGAAGTCGACTGAGCGAAATTTGATTTGATTACAATTATAAATTCACGGCGAACAATCTTCTTTCCCCTCTTGCTACCATCGTTTGCATTGCCTCGCTCGTTTAACTCGTGTTGCACGACGAATAATGTTTCGCTTGTTTAATCGCGTTCTGTAGTAAGGTCTGAACATACCGTTTTAAGAACGATGATTAAACGGAGAGCAAAACATACAATTATCTTGTAGAAATAATATTCTTGAAGATTTATATTGTGATAATTTATAAATTATCACATCTTTAAATTGTCGAGATTTTCATCTCTATTTTATATCTGTATCTTATATATGTATCTGTATTTTATATCTCAATTAATCTTGTAGAATTTTGTATATCTTATTGATTACAGTTTAATTCATTTTTTTCAAAAAGAATTATAGCCTTTCAACAAAAATGACAAATTATTCGACGGTGTCACGTTTGATCAATCGATGCATTTGTAAAGTTTCTCGTTCATGATATACATATACAGGGTGTCCCGAATTTAAATGTCAAAACTTCAGGAACATGCAGGGAATCGATAAATTAAGAAAAAAAAAAATCTCCTTTAAAGATATGCCCGTTTTTATTTCGTTTTGGAGAAAAAGAAAATTGTAAAAAAGACAATGTAGTTTTTATTTTTGTACTATTAATTACTTATTAATTACTTATTCATTTACATTGTTTTGTCACTTGCTTTTGCAATGCAATTGCATATAGTACGGACAGCTCATGTTGCAGCCAAATACTAATCAACGTAATCACCGATCCGACACTCTTTTGTCTGGAAATTAGTGTCCATACTCTCGCACCGCCTCTATGACATTATCGTTGCAGAAACCATGTCAGCATATTCAATATCAGAATGCATATTATAAGAAGTAACTCATTCGATGGCTTCTGATGAGTAACTAACGAATTTATAGGAGAAAGGCAGAAATGTAAACAAAGTTTTCACCAGAAAACGGAATATTATTGTTTTTTCGTATACGATGATAATACTTCAGTGCAAGAACGAAGCAATTACTTTTGTCATTTTACGATTTTTTTCAAAACAAAGCAAAAACGAGTATATCTCTAAAGAACTTTCTTTCTTAGTTCATCAACCTCTTACACATTTCCAAAGTTTTAACATTTAAATTCGGAACATCTTGATACTTTGTTACCAATAATATTACTATTGTAATGTTTATGAATTATATGGAAAAATCAACGAAATCCGATTGATGAAATGCATGTAATATCAAAGTTTTCCGTTATTTTATCATCAAAGGTTTATCAGTAATATAATCTAGAAGAGTGTTCTCAATGGCGTCATGAAATCATCATGTAACGACCGTAATATAAGACGAGTCCATCCTTAAGGGATAGTAACAAAGTTTCCTGCCAATTCCATCTTACGACTTTGCAGATGGGAATTCGAGATGAAGACCGGCGCCGATAGTGGCTTGTTACTCTATAATACGGGACAATCATCTTACGCCGATTACCTCGGCATTGAGCTGTTCGAGGGTAAGATTCGACTATTGATGAACAAAGGGAATGGCCCGACCGAGTTGACACATGGTACCTTGGTAGCTGACGGTAAATGGCATAGCGTAATTGTGGATTTCAATCCGAGCGGTCTTGGTATTGCTGTTGATCATCAAGAGAAAACAATGGCTCTGCCATCCGGCGGCAATCGGTTCCTCGACCTGGCAGATACATTGTACATCGGCGGCACGGAATTAAATAAACGCGCTCGAGCCTTAGGCAAGGGTCTTCGATCTGGCGACGTTAGTTACAAAGGCTGCATACGGAACATGGTGCTCGACAACAAGGACCTCGGTTTGCCAGACGTCAAGGTCAGCCAGGGTATTGTTGTGAGTTGCGTTTGGGGATATCCGTGTATCGAGGCTGATCCCTGCGTATCCGGTGCATCCTGCATGCAACTGGGTGTCAACTCATTCAGGTGCAACTGCGACCAATCGCTATGCATCAAGCCGAATTACGCTGAGGACTATAAGGTAGATCAATTTTAATTGAGTTTCAATGATGCTTCACCCACTTGACGAGGGTTGTGAGCTAATTGTGTCACCGGCAACTAGCGTATGGATTTACAGAGATGCATAGCTTAGTCAAGACATTATTTATATAAATTAGTCTTTAACAATCATTGCGAGTAATTAATATGAAATATTTTACAATTTAATTTAAAAACAATATAAATAAGCTCTTGGAACATAAATTCAAATATATACTAAAAAAAAAAGAACTTAGAGCCGCGCTAATTGATAAATGCGATTTATCATATAATGTGTAATTGATGGGATTGATGAAGCATCAATAAATTTTTTTATCAAACATTTCGATCCTTAACTGTCATCTTCAGTAGATATATTTAATAAAAAATTATACAAACATAGGCTAATACAATCTCTTATAATAGTTGAGTGAACATTGTTCTTCTTTGTACGTGTAAAGATTTCTTACAGATTTCTTAACGGATTCAATAAACTCAAAAATACATTGGCTTCACTACTATAGCATGGATTTATTGTATATTATTGTTTGCGCCTTACAAAGGGGATATGTACAAAGGGGAGCAACGTTCACTCGGCTATATTATAAAAGATTGTATCAGCCTATGTTGTATAATTTTTTATTAAATATATCCATTGAAGATGACCACAATAAGAGTCGAAACATTTGGCAAAAAAATTTGTTAATTGCTTCATCAATCCCAGTCATACAAATCGCATTTATCAACTAACGCGGCTCTAATAGCTCATTTTTTTAGAATATATTTGTAATTTATTTAATTTTATTTGCATCTCTATTGCACTGATATCTAAGAATAAAGATTTAAGAAATTATGTATATAGCATATTATTTATATATACATGCATATTTGTATCTATCTATATACAATCATTATTATTAAAATAATAAGTTTAATAAAAATATTATAAATACATGTATATGCAATTCAACATTAATAACATTTATAATACACATAAGAAAACATATAGATGTTGATAATATTGAGATAAAATTAATATCTGCGTTCAAAGAATGAAGAATCGATATGATGTGTTTACAGATGTACTCGAATACTACTCTCCCTGTAAATTTGGAAATTCTCTCTTTGAGTCCTATACTAGTTTCTGAAGGGGAAAATGTGTTGGTAACGAACGAAAACATCGCGATGGTATTGGACATCGCCAAATACGGCTTAGAAGAAACTGATGTCTCATTTACCTTAGTGACACCGCCAACTTACGGAACGTTGGCATTAGATCTCCTAACATCCCGAAATGATCATTCCTTCACGTTGCAAGACATCAATCAGGATAAGGTAATCGCCTAATCAGCTAGTCATCAATTTACTAAATCCTTTAATTAACATTTAATTCTGTTTCAAACTCGTTGCTCGATTGTAAGCCTGCAATCACAAGGATTGCTACAATATTAATTCATCTGTCTGGTTACGATAAAAGTCGAAATCACCGAGAAGTTTGCGGAAGCACGTATAAGA
>Ga0157364_1008291_pt1 | contig 10771 bp, 5 predicted proteins | sample AttsexASBM2_FD_111476 | JGI IMG/M metagenome (GOLD analysis project Ga0157364, IMG submission 111476) | Fungus gardens microbial communities from leaf cutter ant in Ribeirão Preto, State of São Paulo, Brazil - Atta sexdens ASBM2 | ecosystem: Host-associated > Fungi > Mycelium > Unclassified ... | reverse complement strand
CTAAAACTGGTTTCTGACCTTACGCAGAACCAATAAATGTGCAAGGCTGAACGTGACTGCAATTGAGTGGCATAAGGCGGAACAAGTCATTCGAGTACTGTCAGTGACCGAAGTAGAATTCAATTAACAGAGCAACAGCTCCTTTTGAATAAACTATTTTATAATGTCGACAGAATGACGTCAAACTGAACTGTAAATGCACTCGATTATGATTGCGCACAAATGCGCAATTAGGTGGAAAACTGTTATTATCCAAATGATATTAAACATTTATGCAGCCTACGGAACGGAATTACCTGTTTGCAAATAAATAGATGCGAAAATAAACTGCCCGGCATAAATCTAGCAGCGTCGTTAGTGTTGACGTAATTTACGGTATAAATTACCGTTGTGCAAATAAATTTATTGTTTATTTATTCCAGTTAAGCGATCTTTTCGTATTTATTTATTGTTGCTGGCAGAACAGCGCCTGTAATATTAACATTATGTTATTATGAATTATATTAAATAATCAGTCCCGTGGTAATCACATCCTGCAAAGAAATAGAATTGTTTTTCCAAGCGTATAAAAACATATCCTGCGATAATATAAGTTTTCAAATATATCATTAATGATATGTATGTAAATGATAATATAATCAACAAAATTTGTTATCATAAGAGGAAATACACTTAATGAGTTTTGTGCACCGAAATTGAAATCAAAGAATAAAAATATTTAAAACAAACAATATGTGCATCCTAGAAAAATAACGTTAGCATTACTTATTTTATTTGTAAACAATTTTAAATAATTATCTATAATAAATTAAATTAAATAAATTGTGTAAGTATAATTGCATAAATCTTTCTTTGCCATTATTTTCGTATTAATATCTCTTGATAAGTCACTTTATTGTAATTTTGTAATTTTATTAATAGCGATATTTTTGTAAACTGAGAATCATTGAGGAAAATAATAAACTATATCATTATCTTCGATACTCCAGTGTTTTCTGTAGGAGGAAAGAGAAATTTTCCATTTCTATGTCATGTGATAATTTAATGTATCACTTCGTTTTGCATTAATTTTTTTCTATTTTGTATTAATCTTTTCAAGGAAATGTTATTTGCAGTCAGCATTAGCTTATCGTAATTGAATAAATAAATATCATGCATTTATCATATTCTTGAGTGCCCGTCTTATTATCGTCTCGATTAGCTCATGTATCCCGAATGATATCAGTCGGATTACATAAACAACGTTGAATACGCGGAGCAAGAGATTTATAATAAACTGCTCACACACAAAAAACATATTATATGGCTTGAAGCTTTGAATACTTACATCACAAGTCAAAATAATTTTATCATTATTTTGACAATTTAAAAAACATTTTTCTCTCAGTTAAAATGTTATATTCATCCCATAAATCCTTCTATATAACCTTCTCTTTTCAGATAATATCGTTCAGATAAAACAAATAAATATATTCCTTAATTAATCTAGCTAACACATATTATTTTCTTACGTTTTATACAATAATTTTTAACGTGCATAATTTAAAGATATTTTAAAAAGATTTTCATTTCGCTATTTAATCTTATATTAGGAAAATCCTATAAAAGGGAAATCTTGCAAATTTTTATGATCGTTTTATGCGAAGAGTGTCTTTTTATAATATAATTAAACTAAGATTTAATTGCAATACATTATCGTATCCCTTCACTTTGCGCACACGTGATCAATTTTATTCACCCGATTAAAGCCATGCTTAATGACTCAATTATGGCCTAGTTAATAGCAATGACTTAATCAATTAGATAAGAGTAAAAGTGTATGGAAAGAAACGAACACACGAACGCTTTGGCCCCATTTGGTCTCTCTAACATATCGATATGCATAATCGATAACCGTTTCCGTGAACAGGGAATGTTGCGTAGTTTAATGAGAAATTTAACGAGAAGATGAATACCGCTGACCCTTGCAACATCCTTATCGCGGAGATGCCCACTCTCTGACCGAAAATAAGTTCAGTAGTAAATTCGCGATCGTTCATGCAACATGCAAAGATTACTAATTTGCTTGATTGTCTTTACGTGCCTTGGTGTTGGCACCTGGGCAATTGAGGGTGTCAAAGGTGGACATCGGCCACGTTATCCTAGTGGGAGTTACAGTAGCACTAATTCTTCGCAAAATGGCCTTTGCCATAAAAGAGTGCCGTAAGTAATCAATTTTTTTTTTTCGAGATCAACGTCGTAATTCTGACAATGCGAACATTATTTTCTGCTTGCAGTATTTCTTAAGAAATAGTTTAAAGTAAACAGTAAATTAACAGTATTCGCGCCTTTCAGGTACAGCCATGTTTTAGCTTTAAACGCCAGCGGATCGCTTTACAATACTATTCCTCAACCGCCTGAAGGTGGCCATCCTGTAAGTAAAATCTCTGAATTAAAGACAACTTATGAAAAGAAATTTCTTGAATTGATTTTTGATAAATATAACAATAGATATATTGTAGTTCGAAGACTCGATGTAAACAGTTTAAGTAGACAATATTATATTTTATAGACGAAGCACAACCTATAGAAATCATTGCCTTAAACGATCTAGCTTGATCTTAAGTGCTTATATGATTCTGTGTGAATTTATATACTACGTATATAAGTCTTTTAAAATGCTCCGAAATGATTTTTCGATCTTGAAACGCAAACTCTACTAAACTAAAACGCAGTAATATCACGAGTTAAATTGACTAGCAATTTAACAATTTGATGTTTTTTACGCATCTTAGAATAATCTTAATAATGCTGAGTGATATATTAAAATCTGTAAATAATTAATTCTTATTACGAAAAATCTTAAAAAGAAAAATCTTAATAATTCTGAGTGTAAATAATTAATTCTTATTGCGAAAAATATTATCTCGGCCGAGAGTCGAACCCGGATCTCTTGCACTCCGTGCGAGAGTTCTAAGTCTTTAGTCTGCCGAGACACGGAATGCAAGAGATCCGGATTCGACTCCCGGCCGAGATAATATTTTTCGCAATAAGAATTAATTATTTACACTCAGCATTATTAAGATCTTTCTAAGACGCGAAAAACCATCAAATTGTTAAATTGCCAGTCAATTTAACTTGTGATATTATTGCTTATTACTTTAGTAGAATTTGCATTTCAAGATCAAAAGATCATTTCGGGACATATTTCAAAGGATTACATACATAGTATATAAATTCACTCAGACTCATATAAGCACTTAAGATCCAACTAGACCGTTCAAGATACTGAGTTCAATTTAAATACACGAAAAAAAATTAATTGAGTGGTACAGCAAATCTATAACTTACTGCGCGAATTCAATGTCTGTAACTAAGAAGATTTGATGGTTGTTAACAAATCTATCGCTATTCAGCTGTCAACTTTGCTACTTTAATATAGAAAATTGACTGTCTGTATATTACAACTGTAGATTTGCTGAATCAGTGAAATTTTCAGCTGTTTTTTTCGTGCAGCTTCGACAACGAGAATTATAAGATAAATTCTGTTCTTCAGCCTGACGGTTGGATTACTATCTTGGACTGTTGTGACGGTTACGTGCGCAATGTGACGAGCGGTCTATGCGAACCGCAATGCGAACGCGGTTGTTTTGGCGGCCGCTGCACAGCCCCGAACGTCTGCAGCTGCCCGTCGGGATGGCGTTCCGAGGATGGCGTTTGCATGCCCGTTTGCTCGTATCGATGCCAGGAGAATGCTTATTGCTTTTCGCCCGAGGTGTGCGTGTGCAAATTGGGCTACGACGAGATCGACGGTCAATGCAAACCGATCTGTCCTGACGGATGCAAGCAAGGCGAATGCGTGGCACCGCGCGTCTGCAGCTGCAGACAGGGATACGTTCTGAATGAACGCAAGGAGTGCGTGGCAGCGTGCGAAGGTGGTTGCGTGCATGGCGTATGCAGCGCACCAGGCGTGTGCACCTGCGATGAAGGGTAATTAAATGCCGTTATCTCGAATCTCTTCGCCAACTGCGCAATGTCTTTCGCATCGACATTCCGCGCGATAATTAAACTCTGATTTATGCACGTAATACATTAGGTAGTAAATAACCTATTCCTACAAAACGGATGGTAATAATTGCGATATAAATAATTGATAAATCAATGATGAACTCGTCAAAAATATTATATTTTAAAAGCAATTTTACATTGTGCGTGTAATCGCTATTATACAGGTATATAAATCAGTTGTTTTGTAATTTCGCGTAACCACATCTACGTAGATAATGATATTTATTAATATTGCCGCTTGAAGTGCAGTCACGCGTTATGATAATAATAAGTTTACAAATTACTAGTTTTATAGAATGAGTATCGAGTTGATTTTATATATCCAAGTCAAGAGAAAGTCAAGAGAAAATTACTTTATTTTGACGTTATGAAATTGAGTAAAAATGAATTTTTGTTACAAATATATTGAGAATTAAATTAAAATCATTTTGATTTTGTTGACGTTTATGTGTCTCTTGGTGGGACATTTTACAGATGCTGTCCTTCAACAATAAATTCTTTAGCAATTCAGAATTTTAACTCCCTAATAAATTTCTGACAATTTCCTTTGTCGACTGATCAATAAAACGTATAATAAATAAATAAATATATAAATAATATATCATAATGCAGCTATAAATTGTTTTACAGATACACCAACTTCCTCGGCGATACCGAGTCCTGCATTCCCCATTGCCCGAACGGTTGTCCTAACGGGGAATGCGTCGCACCAAACCTGTGCTTATGCAGGGTCGGTTTCACGCGCAATCAAACCGACGCTTGCATACCTATCTGCCCGGGTGGTTGTGAAGGAGGCGAGTGCATCGCACCCAACTTTTGCAGCTGCAGACCTGGATATACGCAGGATCGTCACAGCGGCAAATGCGTCCCGAGTACTACAGGTTCAGCGCAGTGCGGATACGGATACACCGTCGATCCTGATACCCGTAGATGCATCCCCGTAACGACAACCCCCCCAACATCGCAGCCCATTGGCCATTGCAGATATGGCTGCGGTCCGCATAGCGTGTGCATGGGATATCGATGCATTTGCGAACCTGGATTCACTGTCGATCCCGATACTGGCAGATGCACGTCATCCTCCGTCACGACATCCACGACTAATTCGACGCAATGCCGATACGGTTGCGGACCAAACGGCCGATGCGTTGGTTCAAACTTGTGTGTCTGCGATCCGGGATTCCGCGTTGATCCCGATACCAGAAGATGCATTCCACACGTGAGCACGAGCGCGGACATGTGCCAGTACCCGTGCTTAAACGGTCAATGCACTGGACCGGATCAATGCACCTGCAACCGTGGGTACACGCACGACGAATACGATAGTACGCGTTCAAGATGCGTGCCGGTATGCGTGGGCGGATGTCCGAACGGTGTATGCACCCTGCCAAACTTTTGCATATGCAATCCCGGATACCGAAAGGAAGGTGTTAAGGGTCGGCAAAGATGTATCCCAGAGTAAATGAGTTGACTGCATACAAAACATATTGTTAGATATATATATTAGTTTGATAAAACTAATATTATCAAATCAATAATTATGATCAACTGAATTTATATAAATAAACTGATTTATAACAAATAATTTTTTATGTGTCTTTTATTTCATGCAATATGTCTAAATTTATAATTATGATACCTTTAAAAAAATAATAATATGAAAATAAAATATTTTCACACATTTAAAAGTTTTTAGATTGTAATAATTGTACGATAATTATACGCGCATTCTTGAATAACGTTGTGAACTAATCAATACGGATACAACTTCCTCAGAGTAAACAAAGTGTTTAAATATGGAAAACTCCAATGACAAATGAATACGTTAATTATATAACAATTCATAAAATTAATTATAAAGTCAGGCATATAAGTAGAAGTGTTCTATAAATCTTACATACTTCTCATAAAAGAATATGTAGAAACGACATGACTAGCCACAAATGCTATCGCGTGCAGTATATTTTACACACTAATCTTATTACATTATAAATGGGTTAAATGCGGACTGCATCCTTGACCCAATACGTTAACTTCACGTAAGTTCCGCTCAAGAAAATGTATGTTCCCGTTTATGCACTGTTAAACACGCGGAATCGATTCGTTTACGCCATGAAACAATTATGCAGTTTCTCTCCAGAGCTCAACGCAATGCATATTTCTTAAAAGCGATTCACAAGATATTCCGCAACGTGTGTGTTATGTACTTATATGTTTAATATATCTTATTATTTTCACAATGAGATGCAAAGTACTTTGTACCCAGCATGATTCACGTCTTATGAACAGAAACCGATAATGTAGCATTTTATTCAGGATTTTCATTAACTTGTCTTAAATAGAATTTCAATTCCTTTTATTCGCACGCAATCTCTTTTGTACGTACAAATAAATTAATAATTGCAATTGCCAGATGTTGTAAAAATTTTTAGCAATTTATGCGAAATAGAACTATTAAAATTAAAGAAGCTCATTTTGCTGATAAGCAGAGATTCATACGGATTTAATTGTAACTGCCTGACAACAGCTAACATCCTGTCACATTCTGATAGCACGCTACTCTCATAGCTCAAAGAGGAGAAGAAGCTTCAGTATAAGTTGCGACGCAATATACTTTGCAACACACTTTATCCACACACTGATTTGTCGTTCGCATTTGGATCTCCCCTCAAATGTATATGTTTAAATATATTCGATAATTATGAAACTTTTGTACATCATATTTATTCTTTCCATTCTACAAGACGAATTGATTATTAAAGTAGAATTGCATACTGTAACGTTGTCAAGTGATTATTCTACGGGAAATTGTAGTAAAATCATTAGGTAAGATTGCTATATTTTACGATTAAAATTGCTTATCGATACTATCGCAATGTATAATCGGCGCACAAGTGAGCTAATAATGCTAATAATAAAAATTAAAATCATGCGCTGTTTGCAGTTTTATAGAAACATCTGAAGTTCCATATTTGGAAACGTTTAAGGAAAAAACGTGGGGTATTTTTTATAAAACCCGCGTTCGATGGAATTATAAAATTGAGGTAAGGTTTAAGCATCGGATTTATATTCAAAGTAATATTCTCATTAAAATGATAGAATCAAAATTCAAAATGTGTTAATAAGTACATTTAGCGCATAATGACGTTTATATTTATCGGGAAATAAAATAATTATTTCGTAATATAAAAATTTTTTAACTGAATGAATTAAAAAAAGGATAAAATTATAGAAAGATAAACGTAGTATTAAAATTATAGATATAGCTGACAATATAATAGCTAATAACTTACATAGAAATAATATCTTCAATAAAATTTACAACTTATTTTGTAACATTTAATATTAAAATTTTAAAACTTTGATTAACTTTTTGTTGAAAAAATATTATTTCTCAATTTTCAATAAGTATTACTCTACTAATCAAATCACCTTTTATCAATATTCTGTGTGTGTGTGTGTGTGTGCGTGTGTGTGTGTGTGTGTATATATATACTAAAGATAGCATTTTTGTTGATTAACGCTCTACATACTTTTATGCATACAAATAAATATTACTATATATGCAAAAACTCGTTTCTATTGTTAGTCTCGCAGATCATGGCGTATAGAATACGAGTGTTGTGATGGATTTGAACGTAAACACTTTTGGGACGCTTCGAGAAAAATATATACAAAATGTGAACCAATTTGTCAGCCTCCTTGCGGAAATGGTATATGCACGAAGCCAAACTTATGCATCTGCAATTATGGATACATTTTTATATACTCTGAAACTCCAGAGTCTGACGTTGGCTGTATTCCTGTGTGTACTTCCCCTTGTGTACACGGTAAATGTGTCTTACCCGACATTTGCATGTGCGATTCTGGATACAAACTGACAAACGATCATTACATCTGCGAACCCATTTGCAATGTACCTTGTCCTACAGGATCATATTGCTATAAACCCGACCAATGTCTCTGTCTGGACGGATATAAAAACATTTCCAGTGACGTCAAATTAACTAATGTAAGTAAACAATAGAAACACTTTGATTTATTTATTCAAATTGAATTTGACCTAATTAATATATTAAGCGTGTCATAAAAATAATGTCATAATAATTGGAAAGATATTAATATTAAAGATAATGTAAGAAAAATACGAGTATTATTTTAATAATAAAAATCACACCTTTTTGTACTCAGATGTGCGAGCCTATTTGTGAAAGAGAATGTGTTTACGGGAAGTGTACAGCCCCTAATATCTGCACTTGCGATGATGGTTACGAACCTGATACACACGACTTATTTGCCTGCAAGCCCACGTGCAAGAATGGTTGTCTGTATGGCGAGTGCATCGCTCCTAATGTATGTATCTGTAATAAGGGTTATTCATTAAACACCTCGAGCGTTTGCGAACCAATCTGCAGTGAAACTTGCGTTATGGGCACTTGCGTGGCTCCTGAAAGTTGTAGCTGCTTCGTGGGCTACGGACTGTTTGAAAATTCAAAGTATATCTGCGAACCAGTCTGTGAAAAGGCTTGCCTCAATGGACGATGCACTGCGCCTGGCATATGCATGTGTAACGAAGGATTCCAATTAAGTGGCGACGAGTCAGAAGAGCACATTTGTAAGCCTTATTGCGAAACTTCTTGCGAGCCATTTGGCGTTTGCACTGCGCCGAATGTTTGCTCCTGTTTTGAAGGATATCGCCTGGCTAATAAGATGCAAATTGAGAAAATCGTTAGTATTAAACTAGCAAGACTATATTACGGCAATCCAAGATCTATAAGTATGATTTGACAAATGAATTTATACCTATTTTATATTATTATAATAATTTTAAATAATTATATCAAATCTCTATCTAAGCCGAATATTTCTATTGTTAGTTCAAGAATACGTTAATTCTTCATACATTAATTCTTTAGATTTATACGAAAGATTGGTTTTCAGAATTTGCTACATTTTGCGAGCAGTTCGGTTTGCGAGCCGATCTGCGAGATAGACTGCATAAATGGATTCTGTAGCGCTCCGTGGACGTGTAGTTGCAACATCGGCTATCATCCAACATCGACGATCCCTATGTCAAATTCCTATGTCTGTCAACCTACATGTAGCCAGAAATGCTTCAACGGCTTCTGTACCGCACCTGAGACCTGCATGTGCAATTCGGGCTATCGTCGTTCCAATTCTTGGAATGAATGCGAACCGATCTGCGAGACTGATTGCATCAATGGATATTGCACTGCGCCAAACGAATGCACCTGCAATTCTGGCTACCAACCTACCGAAGGAAATCGTACAAGCCTTTGCGAACCTATTTGCAATCCAAATTGCAAGAACGGTATCTGCGTACAACCCGACGTATGCAGTTGCAACCCGGGCTATCGTCTGTCGATGAATTCTAAGACAGTATGCGACCCTATCTGTCAACCGACTTGCGGAATAAACGGAATTTGCGAAGCACCCGATCTCTGCATTTGCAAGGATGGTTATCGCATGGTTTATTATGACAAAAAAAACGTTCCGTTCAGATGTGAGCCGATTTGTAGCGTTGAATGTGGCAATGGCACATGCACGGCGCCGGATCTCTGTATATGTTTCGATGGTTATCGAAACGCAGAAGTTGGCGGATGCGAGCCCGTCTGCTCGACTTGTAACAACGGCAAGTGCGTTGCGCCCGAGATTTGCGAATGCGACTACGGATTTGTTCCTGCGGATTTGAATTTCGAATTTGAAGTAAAAGACTCTCGATCTTCGATTGTCTCCGAAAATAGAACGAAAAACGAAAGTAGATGCTTGCCGCATTGTGAGAATTGTGATAATGGCGAGTGTGAGGCACCAGGAGAGTGTCGATGTTATGATGGTTTCGTGAAGATCGAAGGCACCTGCGTACACGCGTGTCAGAGTGGTTGCGGTATTCACGGCGAGTGCGTCGAGGAACGCAAAACTTGCGAATGCGATTATGGATGGGCTGGATTACACTGCGATCGCCCAACATTGTGTGTCTTAATCTTGAAGAATGAAGATAATCGAACTGAGCAGTAAGTATATATAATAAGTACCTTTATCTTTTCCTCGCAATTAAAGCGTATAATAAAAATTATAATAGACGATATATTCTACGTTACGTTATTAACAAAAAAATGAGCGTAACGTTAAGATATTTTTATATTATCATAATGGATTTTGGTTTTATGATAATATCTGAAATAAAAAAAAGTCGCTTGCGAATTATCTGTTATTAATCATTCATTTTTTACAGATTGAGAATTATAAAAGAAAAAAATGCTACGATTGAGCATATATTTAAAAATAACCCAGCTTGTTCCGAGTGCATTGGTAAAGTAAACAATGAAACTTTGTGTTTTAAAATATTTGGCAATGAAACAGAGGATGAGGCGGAAATTGGTTGCTTAATGAATGAAGGTTTGTTATAAACAGATTCATTTTAAAGAGAATTAATAATTATATTTAAAAATTATATTTAAAATTGTAGCAAATTTATTACATTTCAATATTTAATATTTAATTAAATATTTAATATTTAATGGAATCAAATGTCGATAACTCTTAATATGAAAAATATTTATAAAATCTTAATATAAGCTTAATATAAGCTTCTTATACTAATAATAATGAGGCAAAAGAACTATTTTTTGTCAACTTAATTAATCAATTATAAAAAGTCAAAAAGTTTGAGACATATTTTGATGATCAAATTTGTTAAAACGCT
>Ga0157364_1008290_pt1 | contig 10772 bp, 8 predicted proteins | sample AttsexASBM2_FD_111476 | JGI IMG/M metagenome (GOLD analysis project Ga0157364, IMG submission 111476) | Fungus gardens microbial communities from leaf cutter ant in Ribeirão Preto, State of São Paulo, Brazil - Atta sexdens ASBM2 | ecosystem: Host-associated > Fungi > Mycelium > Unclassified ... | reverse complement strand
TACCAGCAGCTCCGTCGAGCTTTAAAAAAACCTATCCTTATTTGTTCTATGTCTTGCAACTTTGTTTCTACTTCTTGTGAAAAATAAGAGAACTTAATCTCTCCAAGTAAACATTCTAATAAACAGCTTTGGTCACCATATTGAGATAAAAATCGATATGACAATTTGTGATTCTGAATCTACAATTTCTTAATTTTTTCTTATTTTTGTACAAAGTAGATTAGAAGATATATAAACGTGTGTATTTTAATCATAGAATTTCTGTGAAATCAATACGAAGGATATCGTATATAACAAACTGATATTTTTGTCAGTAAAATAGACGATTCCCTTAATAAAGTAAAAATTTAGTAAAAGAAGTTTATTCAAGATTTTTGCAAGATTTCTGGAAATAGACATTGTTCATTAATTTCTTAGAGCATATATAAGTTATGTTTTAAGATTAATTTATTTTTTCAATTTTAGAAGCTAATTTCTTGTTTACTAAATTATTTTTTGTTGGTACAATGTGCTGCTATTTCATGATTTAAAAACCATTAGATTTTTATTATACAATTAATGAAAATCATAAAGTTATCTATCCGTTGCTTAATCTTTATAATCGTGCGTTCATTGGCATTCGCAGAATACACGTCACATAATTTGCTAAAAGCGGAAATCTCATTTCATCGTAAATTCGCTTTTGAAATGGCTAGTGTGACAAAATTTGCTTTGACGTGGTGTTTCTCGTACACGGACATGATTTCAAAAGATAAATGCATCTTGTTTATCCGAAGAATTCTGTCAGGATGTACAAACTAGTGCTCGCGCGCGATCTTGCTTATATGGCGCACACAGAGAAAATAACAATCACCTTTCGTGCTAGCGAGACATGGTTGTTGCTAAACGTTCGCTTTGGGACGGGTTAAAGCAAGAGCCTCGCTACAAATAATAGGTTCTCGTAATTATCGCGTTTAAACGGCTAATTCCGGCTTTGCCAGCCAACTCGGGCCGCTGCGTCGCGGAGGCAAAGAGAGAAGAGGTTGAGAGAGCAAAGGCGCGTAGGGCTGTATAAGGGATATATCGCTGAGCGTAATACGACATCATAATATAGTGACGCACGCACCTCACAGCGCAAACTACCTCGCGACAATGTGCAATATAAATTTAAGCTTAGTTTAGTACATTGAAAAAATTTCTGGTTCAAAAGGGATGAATCAGAATTTTCTGGTTAAAGTTAGAATTCTATAGTTGTGATACAATATATATTTATGGTAAAATCTACTAAAATTCTTATTTTTACCAGAATAATTATAATTATTAATATATTGTATATTATAATTATTAATATATATATATTTATATACATTTATATACATTTATTATATATATTAGTCAGAATTCTAGTTACTTCAACTAAAATTCTAGTAGACTTGACCAAAAAATTCTTCATCCATTTTTCATCAAAATTACTGTTTAATCTAATCAGATATTTTTTTCAGTGAATGACGAATAAATATTCGCTTGATCATTACGAGTCGATTGGATATTAATTTATCTATGTGTGGAAAGAATAGACATGTTTTTAAAAAAAAATGATATTTTGATTTCATTCTTATGTGTTACGTCCGCTTCTCCCAATATCTTCGCCGCGTGATGCGACGTATCTCTTTCAACATGCATCGCGCGGAACATCTGATATCGAATATGTTTCATATAGACAGGTATGGTTCGTGTTGAATGTGTACCCAAAAGCAAGTGCAGCATCTGTTTGGAACTTTCAATTAATGCACTCCTTGCGGCGAATTGCAGCAATACCTCGCGAACATTCATCACGAATATATATATCAATACGAATATGTGTTCGGAGGGTCACGTACGTGTTTCATGATAATTTCGACCTTGCCATTTTAACGCGGCCAGACTACCTTCGTACGTATTTCCGCAAATTCGATCCTTTACCAACTGGTGAAATGTCGAGGTAGGCGAACTAAAAATAAGGCGCATGACTCGCTGAGATCTGATTGGAATTGCTGATATACTCGGCGAAATACGTTTTCGCCGACATTTTCATTTTGCGCGGCGATTCCGATGGAACACAATACCTCTTTTCAACGTTTATTCTTAATATCACTATAATATTAGTCATAAATTATATTAAAAAAATAAGATGATATATCATAAAAAATGTAAATTAATGTATAAATAAAGTAGAAAAAATATAGAAATATATATGAAATGCAGCATATAACATGGTTCAATAATACAAATTAAAAATAAATGTTTAGAAAGTTTAGAAAATGTCATAAATGTCTATGAACCAGATTATAACAACAAAGTGTAAATATAAGAAACAAATGTAATTATCATTCAGTATATCTTTGTACTTAATGCTCTGGAGTTTTTTTCTTTGCTTTAAATATTATATTGGTGTAATGTTTGTTTTCACTATTTTTATAGATTTTAAGAGAGAATTTTTGAATTTACGATGCTTGAATATTTTATGCATTTTGACACCAATGGATTTTTATTATTTTGACATGTAACATTTACGCTATATTCTTGCAGATGTAACATCATATTCATGATGATAGGATGCGATTTTACAGATGGCCATTTTTTGTATTATTTTATTAGTTGACCCGTTTAATTTAAGTATATATTTAGTTTATCTGTTCTATTTAATTGTGTTTATATGTAACATTGAAGATGACCCGATCGGGCTCGAAAGGATGTCTGTTATTTGTTATTTGCTTTAGATCATGATAATTATATTTGTTTCTTATATTTATATATTTACTTTGTTGTTATTCACAGCCTTACTAAACATTTATTTTTAATATATATGAAAGAAGTTACAATGGAGTTAAATAATTTAACTCAAGAAAATCTATTAAATTTAATTTCTTATTTACTAAAAGTATACGTTAATATGGATGTTGTTAAAGTCATTAAATTCATTAATTTAAGTTACAATGACGACACAAGTATACTTATTCACATAATCTAATTTGAACGTAAGTCGAAAACGTTTCTCAATAAATAATAAAGTATATCTAATATATATTTAAAAAGCGATATCGTGTTCGCTTGCGCTTCTTTTTTTATTTTATGAGATATATGTTTAAGTAATTGATCATAGATCAATTTTTGCTAGTTAAAAATTTCTTTAGCTATTGTGTCCCCATTTAAGTCACACTTTCATGCAGCATGACGTGCGTGACATTCACGACATATTCGCAACTCGTTGGGAGAGCGGCAAATCGATAGAACGTCGTATATATGTTCACCGACCGCTTGATTTTCGCGAGGCATCGTGTTATGTCACGAGTGCTCTTAACGGGTGGTATATAATTATAAATATCACTCGTCTCAACATAATAACGATTATTAATAGAGCGCGTGGCGAAGATCGCGACCTCGTCGCGTGTATCAAACAGAGGTGATGTATGGCGGCATATATAATGGCGAGAAGTAAAGAAAAACATGCTTGTAATTGCGCCTGTAACGTGCAGCGTTCCGGGAAAATATATTACAGTAGCAAGCTTGCGCTTAATTTTAATAATATCAAAGTATTTTTTATAGACGCAGATAAGGAAGAAATAAAAATATTGCATTTTACATGTAGTGCGTGCAATCGTACTAGATAAAGACGCAATATGTTCTGTGACACAGACATTCCCTTTACTTACAAACATTCCAAAATACGAACAACACTGTAAATCATCTTTATTAATAATACTGAGAAAATTATATTCCTTACATAAATTTACATAAACATAATTAAACTAAAATTTAAAAATAATAGAGACGATGTCATATCTTTTGTAACTTTATTCAATTTTTTTTTAATATTTTAATAAAAAATGTTGTTCAACATTTAAAATAATGTTTTCTTTAAGCTTATTAAAATGTAATAATATTGAGGATAGTATTGAGAATAATATATTGGAAATTATTTGATTTAATATTAAAATAAAAATATTATTCATACAAAAGCTCTTATATTACACATTTCTAGGTTTATTAATGCAATTCTGGATGCATTATTTTTCAAAAAAATAATTTTCTTTTTCGAAACATGCTTTTGGAACAGAAGAAGACAATTTCATTCATGAATTGTCTTATCTTTTTATGTAAATTTATTTCTATTGGGTCGTCTGGAAAATTCGTGCCGATGTTAAAGGAAAATTGAAACGTAGAAAATTTTAATTTAATAAATGTATACTAAAATTTAAATTTTAGTCGGCACGAACTTTTCGGATGACTCAATATTTTACAGGATAATAAAATCTTTAATATAAATAATAACTGAAAACAAAGTTTGACATCGCTTTTGAACGTAACTGATTGTGAGTAGGGTCAAATGTGTTCGTGAAATCCCTATCGTACCTTCAGTCTCGCTCACCGTTTCTAAGATCGCCGTTGATTTATATTGCGGCGATACGACGAAGGTAAATGAGGGATCAGAGCGCAATGTAGGAAGTTGTGTTAAACGCGAGTGGTAACGCGAGGTAGCAAAGTAGCGACATTTGGCACGACAATGTATTACGTGCTGATTACCGCGAAACGGTTGTAAAGCGAAGAGAAGATAACGTGCAATCATGCTAGTTGAAAATTGGCGGATTTGCTGCATTAGAATTCGTATCACGAAAAACTAACTTTATTGTTTCATTATTGATCGTTGTGTCGCGAAATAAATGCTCGATTAATAAAATTAGAAAATATCGCATTTGTGCAATATTTGAAATCTGAAATATTAATAAAATCATTGGCGTCACGAAACTAATTTAGAAAAAAAATTTCCAGTAGAAATTCCGATATAATGAACTTGTAATAAAACCAATCACAGAATGGATTGATTTATATTTTAACATGAAAGTTAAAAATAACAAAATATTCTTTTGATATTTAACAGTGTATAAGAATAAATATTAAATGTATCACAATTTTTACAATACTTGTCTATTGAAAATATTCAATAACGTTCAATAATTTTGAAACATGAAACAAGAGTGATCGACAACAAATATTTTGAAATTTTAACAGCAACAAAGATCTTTCAGGATTCTATCGACCAGCAGACAAGTTATTTCTCTTCAGAATTCTCTCTCTCTCTCTCTCTCTCTCTCTCTCTCTCTCTCTTTCTCTCTCTCTCTTTTTCTCTCTCTCTCTCTCTCATCTTCGTTGATAACCCAATTAATTCATTAGCGATAGGCTCTGATTACATCGGCATACATATTACCTATAGAGCGTCGCTATGTTGTCGAGTTCACATATCGTGCTATCCATATTCTCAATTAACGAACATATACATCCTGAGAACGAAAGACAAAATGTCGAGGTTGATACATCAACAACAGATATATCAATATATGTCATTTGATTAAGTCAAAATATACATTCAAATATATCATTAATTAAAATTTAAATACAATATATTAATTAAAATTAACATATTTTACAAAATAATAATAAATAATGAATATCTTGCAATAATAATTATTGCTTTGATTGATGTCTAAATATCATCTAATAGGACTTGATTTTATAAATCGGAAATGCTCGAGGGCGATGCCTTTTCATTTACAAATCGATTAGATAATATTTGTTAACATTATTTAATTATACATTATTCAAAATCAAAATTAATGAATTACACTGCCAAATATTACTTTATCTTTTTTCTATAATATTTTTAAAACATATCAATAATTAGGAATATATGATTAGATGTATTTAAATCATTTTCTTTTTTATCTTATAATTAGTACAATATAAACAGCTTTTGCATATATTAAGGGATTTTACAATTTACGAAGGTGAACATTGCATTACATGTTGAAACGCAACAACTTCAAAATGATCATCAGGAATTGCATTAAAATCGGTCGAGTGGTTAAGAACTAAAGGGAGACCGGAGAGAAGTTTACACGCTCGGGCGCATATTTCTTTGCTTTATTTACCCTCGTAAAATGCAACCACGCGTCCACGTTCGTGGAATATAAAAACATCTTTCATCTCACTCGAAACGTTTTTATTCGACGCGTACGTGTTTGAATCGCACGTGTCGGGGATGACTCGGCGCGCGAGTTTAAAACCGCGAACACAAAGCTGAGGATAAAAGGATAGCGACCAACTTTTCCACATAGTTGTATAAAGTATCAACGCAACCAACTCTCAATCCACCACGATGTAACCGTTGTAGCATAAAACATTTATAGCGAACAATTTAAGTGGACTACTTTGTGAAAAACGGAAATATCACGAGAAAAATATTTAATAAAAGACTATTATAAATATACAAATATAAATATTCTATAATATCAAGATTCAATAAAAATAAGTGAATATATAAAAGAAAATATAAATTGGAAGATATATGAAAATAACTGTTTTGATATCATTAACGTGTTTCAATTTAAAAAAAATTTTTTTAAATTTTCTTTTAATATTTTTTTCTTTTTTGAGTTCTAAAATCTCGAATTTTTTTGCGTACGGATAATATAAATACAGTAATGTAATAATATAAGTACATAACAAAAAATTGCAAAAGTGATTTCGACATGTCAGTTTCTTTAATAGTGAATGACAGAGACAAAATTATACCCCATGTGCAGGATCATCTGGACTTTAAAAGTGCACCGGCGAAAGGTCGAAATCGGAAAATATCAAATCTCATTTATTCATCCAACTTTCATATAAAACGTCATAAAAATGTTCGATAATAAAAATTGACTTGGATTTGGATATCGTTGGACTGTTCGTTAACATGGAAATTCAATTAACTTTAGAATAGCAGATGCCAAAATGCTGCAGTGCTCTCTACTTACTTCCGTATTTTATGATGTGGTGTTGCATAATTGGAACACACACGCATACATTAGGCGTCACTTTATATATAATATATGTATATTCCTATATGGCTTTTCTGAAATAGCAGTGCGCGTCTTGTCAAGGTTCGTATAAATTATCGCTGATCGATATTAAGCTGTTGTTTTGCTGTTGTATCACGATAAACTTCTCACTCTTGTATAACATAACGGTATCATGGCTTTTAATAATCATTTATCAAATCACGTGGCAGAGAACATGTCTCTCTTAAAAAAACGGAGAATTATTGTGCTTCACAAATATTTTTGTATTTAGAACAAAGTGGAAGTCTATAAAAATAGATGTAATTAAATTGTTCTATTTTTTTGAAAGTTATTTTTTTATTTTTTATTATACGATCCTTACCTATTTAATTTATCATATTTTATTAGTTTAATTCGTTATAGAAAATAATAGGAAAATAGAAAGAATAATTTTGTTGAAGTATCTTAAGTTTAGTCAAATATTATTAGAATGATTTTGTTGAATTATTAAAATAATAACATAGAAGTTTCTAATATGATAATGTTTCAAAAAAATTTTGACGTTCTTGCAATCAGTCTGAACGTTTTACATAATTTTTTAGCTAAAAAAATATTTTTAGATTTGTATTTAGATACACTTTTTAGTACTTTAGTCATTTCTGAAAAGATTTGATCTTAGGATGAATTCACACTTTGATAAAAAAAGCAGAAAAACAGAAAAGCAAGCCAGTACATTCTGTAACCAGAAAGCAAAAACTGTACCAGCGCGAGTTCTGATTGGCTTCTGCTTTTTTGCCGAGATGTGAATTTATCCTTATATTTTCGAATATACATATCAGCACATAGAAATTGTACATTTCAATTAACATTTATTCGCCGTATTGTTGTCGAAGATTTCATAATATACATATATATATATATATATATATATATATATATACACGAGCTCGTTTATACCCTTCCAAAATTACATCCGTGAGAAATGAATGGTAGAGAGCAAGTCGGGTAGACACTCATATATCAGAAAATCCCTTTTGTGCGCGGAAGGATAGTTTGTGACGACATTTCTCGGTACTCATCCTCGAAATATAATTCGATGATTACTACTTACATTAGCTTTTGTCTTGTATAAGAAATCTTCTCAAATAATTTCTCGTGATAACTCTTTTCATGTAACAGGCTAATTATAGAATTAATGATGAGAATTAAAAATAATAGAATAATTATAGAATTAAAAAAAGAAATATAAGGTAATTGCTTTTTTAAAAAAATAAAACTACACGTTGCATGCCAGAAGTTAGACATTATTAAGGCATATCTTTTTCTAACGTAAAAGAGACGGATTACGTAACCCGGATTACGTGACTTACCCTGTAGACTATAAATATCTTAGACAAATTATTAATTTTGCTTTTCCATTTGTTCAGTGGATATCTTTATCTCGTTTCGGTTTATGTTAATGAAGAATAACAGACATATCACCAAATATGGTTCCATAGATAGAACAAATCAATAGTGCAACAAGAGATGAAAAATTAACGTTATTTCTGGCAGAAATACGATAATGTTCTTTCTAATATTTCCATTATTTTCAATATTATCTAATGTATTTTTAACATATACAATTACTCTTTCGATCCAGTCGTACGTAATAAGTAAATAAAGAAATGTAATCTAAATGGAAGTAACTCGATCACTTGTCTCGTGTTTCGACGTTCGGCTTGTTAATATTGCTTCGCGTACCTAATTCAGTGCTTAATTCGTGTACCGAGTTCGGTTTTGAGTCAATTTACATTGGTCTTGCCTTCAAATGTACGCGGGTTCTCTACGTTTGTGTGACATAATACGCGCCCAAGGAAATTCAGTGTAAGACGATATTGCCACCACCTATTCCTTGCAGTTGTATCCGGAGCAACTGTTTACGATTATAACCTCGTGAGCGAAATTTCATGCTTAACAGTAACTCTAGAGACGCGTACAGTATAACGAGCGATTTTAGAGGTAGCTATAAATGAGATGCGGTCGCGCACGTACCGGCTTGTTGCTGTGAAGGATCGAAGCACAGCTCATAGTACGCTTGTAATAATAGCTGCACGACTCATATCGATTCCTAACGAATGGTTTAAATACTTCTTGTGGAAGGGAATTATATCTTCATATATTGATATTCATCATTAAGAAACACGCGAAAAATTCTTTAAAAATTGTTATAAAAATACTTTTATATTAAGTCTTTATAATATTAAAATCTGAGCTATAAAAATTGAGTTTAATCTTATAAAATGGTATTGCTATACAAAGTACATTATCTGTACGTGCAATAAATAGCTTTCAACTTGCATCATGCTTCAATTACCATCGATTCTTTAAATCCCTCGTCTTGAGGTAGTAAAAGGCGGAGAGAATTTAATCAGCCATGAAAGAAAGGAGGAAAGAGGAACGTCGGAATAAATATCTTTTAAGAAAAATATCCGAGCGATAAATTGATGATAGAAATATACATATATCTAAACCCGGTATATCTTTCAAGAATATTTTGTGGAGAGTAAAAATGAACGTCATGAAGTTGTAAGTATAGCCCGAGTTGAAAACGCAATTTTTAATGTTTCTGTCAAGGACTTAGAAACAAGCTTAATCCTATCAGTAAAAGGGGTTTTGCGGAGCAAGGATAAAAGCCCATTACTTATTTTCAGAAGTTACAGTGATCCAGCTGTTCGGAAGGCGTTCCTGCAGCCATTACTAAGCTGAATTACGGTCGTCTATCAAACGCAGCGCGCAGCAGTATAATTTGCAACTACTTGTGATATAATACGCCTTGATATCAGCATGTCATTGTAACTTTTATATCCGGCGATTCTGGCGCTGTGATCTCTTCGGTCAGTCATGCCATAAAAAATTCAAATGAACTCCATAAAGCATTATTAAAAATCAGTTTAATTGCTGTTTATAGCAATGCGATAACATAGCGTTACTTAATTCATAAGAAATTGAGAATAACGAATGATTGAAAAAACTAATACTTATCGTAATAGTTAGATTCATTATCAATTAATAATAAAATAAATCATAAATTTTGCATTTAATGTCTACAATATAAGACTATAAATTTTTTTTTATACTCGTAATTTGTGAAGTTTATACATAATTTAGTTTCTAGAATTAATTGCGATGGTTGTTCGGTTACAATTTAATCATGTTATTATATTGAATGAGCAATATAGTTCAGTATTCTATTTTATGGTTTCATGAAAGGAAATGTCAGCAAGAGAGTTTCGAATCTGTCATAGTATACATACATTGACATTTAAGCAAACTATTAATTTCGACATTATTCAATTAACGCAATTTTGAAGATTGTCGAAGTGGATGCTGGCATGTATTGGTACGCGTATGCACAATTTATGACTCATTTATGGCTCAAGTTGGAATCGATCGATAAAATAAGAAATTTGGCCATATGAGAAATCTCATAAATACATATTGCGGTATTCCAGCAACGAATCGCGTGCATGATTTAATAACTACAAACTTTGTTTTTATATTTTTCATGTATATAATTGATGAAATATTAATTAAAAACTGAAAAAAATAAAAATTTCTTTATATTCCCTAAAATTGTGAACAAATTAAAAATATTATAGATGTAATAGACAATTTTCTGAATAAAAACATGAATAATAAAAAGGAACTCACTTATTTTTATGGCTTCTCCAAAGGCAATAAATAACATGATCATCGTAAAAATACTTTCATGAATATAATAATGTTCCCTTTTTTATATCATCGCTTATCATCAATTAATTTCCATATCATTGCTTATCAACGATTAATATTACGAAAAAAATGTATCATGTTTGATAAATTTGTTAGCACAAGCTGTAATATATCGATATATAAACATTACGCCGTATATTGCAGATGCCGCATTTCTATAGC
>Ga0157364_1008289_pt1 | contig 10772 bp, 4 predicted proteins | sample AttsexASBM2_FD_111476 | JGI IMG/M metagenome (GOLD analysis project Ga0157364, IMG submission 111476) | Fungus gardens microbial communities from leaf cutter ant in Ribeirão Preto, State of São Paulo, Brazil - Atta sexdens ASBM2 | ecosystem: Host-associated > Fungi > Mycelium > Unclassified ... | reverse complement strand
GAAATGTAACAAATAAAATATTTAATGAGATTTTATTCTAATAATGCAAATGTACGCAATCATAAGTAACATGAATGTTTTTGAGAGTATTATATTGTATCATATTGTATTATTATACAATATATAAAATACAATACGAAACAATATGAGAAGAGAAGGAAAAAGTTTGTGCAAAACGACCACAGAGAGAATAGATTATTTTTATTTTTATTATTTTTATTTTTATTATTTTTATTTTTATTAATATGTAAAATTAATTATTTATAATTATTTTATACACGAGTAACAATTATTTTTCTACATATTAATTATTCTATAGTTTTTATTTTATAGTTCAACATATATTCTTATATCTTGTAATTTTAATCGCAAATATATCTAATATAATTTTAATGTAAATTTATATAAATTTACGCAGATGGAAGATACATTATGAATCACAATTCTGATGAAGCTTTAATTAAAAAATTAGTGTCTTAATGTCTCTATCACATATGTGATTCAAATTATTGTCTTAGAATGCATTATGTTTCCAATTTCAGAACTTTTGTGTTCGACTTTATTTATACACACACATATATATGTATTTATTATAACATATTTATAAATATATATGTATATGTATATATTAAGTTATAAATTTAAAAATATATGTGTAAGAGTATAATATTTTCATAGAGATTTATGTTAGAGTATATGTATAGATAAGCAGATTAAACCCAATATAGAAAGATTTAATGTTAAAATTAATATGAAAATGTAATATATTTTTTATTTGTTGATATCTTTTGAAGAAAATATAATAAATTTTTAAATTTAATGCACAATTTAAATTTCTTTTTTAACGAATTTGCATTTACAAAAATATCAACTAATATAGTTGATATAATCGAATAATCTCTTTTCATGATCGTAAACTTTCTTGGCGCTTTACAGGGCATAAATCGGCAACGGCGTATATCGATATATCGATGTTCCCAGTAACGCGTCCCCAGATATGCCGTTGTGCGATACATCCGGGCTTAGGTTCGGGTTAGGTTATAAATCCCAGCTTAAACGATGGTTACCGCCATTTATAAAGCGGTAGCTCGGTCGCCTCGAAGTGCCTGCGTCGTCGATTAATGGAATTCCTCGGCGACGTGCCGGGCGTTCGTGCGAATAAATTCACGGAGGGTCGTTGGTAGGAGAACTCCGGGGAAAAGCACCCGCACGCAACCCACCGCTACTTCCCTCGCTATTCTAACACCTACACACGCTCACACTCTCGATAGTTAATGGGACTTCGTGAAATTGATTTGGCAGGCAGGGATGGATCCAGATGGCCGCTCGCTGCGAGTCCCACGTGACGAATCTTGAATTCGGGACTTGAGGAAATAAGAGATGATCCACCTTCAGATTTAAAATTGCGCGAACCCGGTGCAATATCATGATAACCGGAAGCGGCGGTATCATCAGCCAATTTAATACTCTGGCGAACAGCACCCGCGGCTGCGCGCACTCGACGAAGCGCGCCGATGTCGTTACCTTCGCGCGCACCACTAGCACATCCTGCAAATAAGATTGTCGAATCTGTCGAATTGATTACCTCCAACGACGTGGTTGGCGCAAATTGATTTTTACGATCCCTCTGCCGCCAGTCTTTAATGTTCCGGAGTGCGATTCGCCGGAGGATCCACAGACGCGAGGGTAATTTGGATGAAAGAATACGTTGTTGGTGAAATTGCACGATTTACAGTTATTGCGCGAGATTTGCTGATCGGTCCGAAAGAAATCTAGTAATCTGTATATTCTCATTGCAAATGTCAAATACAGTGATTTAAAAAAATTACAGTTCCTAATACAGTAACTAATAAACTTTCATAAAAATAATCGCTTGTGAAAAAAGATAATAATTAACTTGTTTCTCGTACGACAATCTCGTTGGCGAAAGTATTATATGTATGTGTAGAAAGAAAATAAATTTGTACGTAATGAAATTCGTTTTAAAATATTTTCTGCATGGAAAAACAGTTTGCTGAGGTATTTAAAATTTTAACTAGATATATATATATGTATATATATATATATACACAAATCTGAAAAAATAATTTTATATTATCATAATAATTATATAGAACGCTCAAGTTGAATTATTAACATTTTTTGCCTTGCTACTTGAGTTTCAACTACATAATTATTTTGATGAATCAACAAAAATATTGTTTATTTATATTTAACTAAATTTTTTAATATTTCAACAAACTCGTTCTTTCCACGTATAAACTTAACATTCTTTAATTGATCTTTAATTAATCTTTTAATTAATTATTCTAATTAAGTGATTCTAATTAATTATTCTTTATATTTTTTTTGTGTCCAATTATCAATCACGACATATATCATGATTTTACATTTTTTTCCTTTTTATTACTCACAATGTTTGATGTAAGCCATATGCACGTATAAGTGTAAGTCGAGCAACATTTCCTTCCTCCTATACATATATACGATATCTCATGCCACTTTAGAGTGCATGCACATACACGTGTCATATCGTGTTGCTTCTTACGTTAAGTGTTCATAAGTGCTACTAAAGTGTGCAGGCTATGCAGCGAACGCTGCAGAAGAGAAGCAGAACACATAACGCCAAATTTCTTGTTTATTTTCTAAGAGGCTGCCTTCCAGGCTGCCGCCAAAGAAAGAGAAATTCCTTCGGTTATTAAGGCCGCCTGCTACGTCGATAAAGACAATTAACCAGAGCTAAATGCCCCTTAATAATTATCCTTGGTTTCTTGCGCCTCGACTAATGGACTCATGCGAAAAAACATAATACGTGACTTGAATGACCTCTGTGTGCATTAACCACGTCTCGCCATCGTGAACTTACTCTCTTTATCTATCATGGAAGCGATATTGTACTTAAAATGCATCGTGTACTTTTAATACTAGATATATACGAATTCAATAGAATATGCATAGAATTGAATATTCTTATATCCGAAGTATATATTTGTTAATTATTATCTGATTTGTATATATATGAATATATTCTGATTCCTTGATGCATTTAGACTGATTGGTTTGCAAGATTGTAGATGGAAAGAGACATACTGATTTGATGGAAGCACGCAAACTCCGTTTCGATTCTCATGCAAAGTTTATGCGTTAACTAAAATGTAAATGAACCTTCTGAGGCTTCGTAGTATAGTCGAGAGGATATCTCGGAAATTCTGCAAGTTTCTATGCATGATAGACACGTAGAGAATATGTTTTCAAAGCGGCAATTAAATAAATGAAGAAAGAAGACGCGAAATGGTTGAGAAATGCATATCCTATATAATACTATAAATATTTATATTATACATAAGATTTTATTAAAGTTGTTTTACGATCATGTATTCTTAAATTTACGTCAAATTATACTCAATTTGAAATATTTTTTATCATATTTCTTATAGATCGTCACTGCTACTATTCTAGTAACGCAATTTATTAACGTTATTGACCCAATATATATACGTGTATATATATATATTCTCAATACAGGCCAATATTTAACCAATGTCTCGCCAATGAATTATTCTACTCGAGTATTATTCTACTCATTATATCATTAATTTAACAATAGAGTTGATCAATTTAACTCAAATTTAATTTATTATGATTATACATTAGAGTATGAACTTTGTTTACTATATATAAAATTACTATATATAAAACTAGGGAAATTAACTACAAAAATGGATTGTTTAGATATAGTTGTTTTTTTAATCATATGTTCTGTACTAAAATAGTTTGACTTGGAAATTAAAAATAATCAAATATTATTTAATTCAAGGAGTTGATTTGATCCTTTAATATTTAAGTATTAAATCTCAATTAAATTGACTAGTTAAAAATGGATCGATAAATCTGCCGAGATAATTTTAGTTCTACATATCACAAACGTATGTTACAACTTAAGAAAAGTACAACATCTTTACGATGAAAATTTCCATGTGCTCCTTCTCCTCAACAATATCCAGTAATAATCGGAAACATACGTCGCTTGCGCGTTATGCAAATAATACGCTCAAATCGTCCTCACATACGTTTTAGTCGCTGCATGAACGTCCCATGAATACCCATAAGAGCGCCAAGCCGTTACGGAGAGTGTAACGTTACGTCTCTCATAACAGTCTGCACCTTGCACACCGACACGTAAGAGCATTACCGTTGCCATTGGTAGACAAAACGAAAAGAGTACGGTGTTGCCGTGCGCCGGCTGCTAACCGTTTCTATAAATATGCCGACTTTTTGCGAGTTACGAGTTAAAAATACTGCGACGCTTCCTCCATCGGTCCTCACCTCTCTCCTCCCCTTGTCATTTCATCTCCCGCGCATTTACGGGAAACCACGAATAGCCCGTAAGTTCCCTGAAGTTCCCTCTTCTATGAATATCTCCTCGGGCGAGACGGCGCGAGACGGCACCGTCGACGACCGACGATGTCGACGACGACGACGACGACGACGATGTACCCGGAGGGCACTGCACTCCGTCACTGGCACGGACTAACATCAGGGTGTCCTAAACTAGGTCTCCATGTGTTTTCGTCTCTAGAGCCTTGCCCGCGCGTTTCTCATTACGCCGACAGATAATGTCATACTCATCGCGTCAAAGTTAAACGCGGGTGGAGAACAATCCGGCTTTTGACGTCATTTGTGTCGCCCGCAGGAACCTTCGAACCCTTTTGAAAGCCTGTTTCTCCAATACGCAGTGTCCTTTGAACTTTGAGGTGGATCGAACTGGAATTTTTTGCTCGATGTACGTCGAGAAGGGTAACGAAGTAGATTTAGGTCAAAGATATTCGCGCGATGAACTGGAATGCAATTCATATGTGATTCAGTGATGATTCATGACTAACAGTATTTATGTATTTATTGCTATTCATTGCTATTTCTGAAGGCTACACAAGAAGTTTAAGATAATCGTGTTATGAGAATATCTTAAGATCTTAAAACAATCGATAAAAATGCCTAAAGCTTTTATGCTAAATTCTTTAATGAGTTTAGAGTTTAATTTTTATTAACAAAAAGTATCTAGACACAGGTCATCAACTTGTACATCCAATTTAAACATTTGTAATTAGTCTTTCAATTAAGATACTAGTAAAGTAAAACTTTGAAATTCCACTCTTGGAATTCCGCGAAGAATAAAGTTATATTTGCATTTTCATGAAACTCTCTTTGCAAGAAACATTTTATTTTCAATGACTTACAATTTAAAAGCTATCAACGTTTCAACAATTTCGCTGAAGAAATATTAATTCTAGGTTAATGAAAAATCCGTCGTTTGACAAGACAGGTAAAAATGTGACACTGTATCACAGTCACACACACACACACACACACACACACACACACACACACGACGCGCGAGGATTAAAAAAGGAAAAGTGTGTGCCTTAAAAAAATTAATTTTTAAAATTGTTTACGCGCCTCTCTCAACCGATCTATCATCTAGTGACGTTAGAAATACTCGATATCACGTATGGTAACACGAAAAAGCGATCTGTGCCGTAATTGCACTTTTAATCAGTCTTTTTAAAAATGCTGCATTATTCTCATGTGATATCGACCAGCCTTTAAACCAGCGCGATTACACTGTGTCGCGAATAAGTGCAAAACAATTCGCCAATACAGCATCGTCAGTATAACTCAACTCCTGCACCTGGTTCCGCGCAATGCGCACGCCAAGTCAAAGGACGTTTGTATGCACAGCGGGATAATATTATAACGAGGTGAAATTACCGTACACCTTTGCTCGCGTACATTCATTCTCGTATTCGCCTTAGAGGCGGTCGAGGCAACCAGAATTTCTTTCAGTATCCATATTAATTAAGTCTCTCAACCAATGGAATCTTGTTACAAAGGAAATTACATGTACTTCAGTTAGATCTCCAGGGGTACTTAACACTGGCTAATTTCCGTCATATTTTATTCAGACGCCAAATTAACAATCGCATGCGAAGTTCAGTCTCACTCGTAATACTCTAGTTTTAATATTATTCTGCAGGTTATACGTTTGCTTTGTAAGTACGAGACATTCACTTTGTATCATTAATGATCATTGGGTCGATTTCTTAAACAAAGTGCATGCTTCACACAATAAATCTTCATTATTCTGTGTCGGTTTATTTGTTTCAATGTTTTTCAGCATCTTCTCTTTCTCGTGAAAAGCATTTTGATAAGATATATAAGAAGGCGATTTTGCTGAAGTATCTAAAAATTCAGTTAAATATAGGTCTAAAAATAATTTGAACTCTCTCTCTCTATTAAAATATAATTACATAGGGCGTTCAAGCTGATTATCAGAGTAGAAATTTTTTTTGCAGCATCATGCTTAACTCTTTATCAACAATTGGAATCATAAAAGTTATTATCCATATATTGATTGTGAATTTTAATAGACAAATTTAAATCTGTAAAAAAATAAGAAAAATACAGTCCAACTTTTATGACAATAAAAAAAGTCATTGTCAAAGCTTTGATAAGTATACTAGAATTTTTTTTATTTTTATATAATCGCGGAACAATAAAGAAATTGCTGTTTTTCGAAAACTTCTACACTATGAAATTTATATTGTCAAATTATACTCAATTTAAATTATTTTTAATTATTTTATAGGTTGTTATTGCTCTTACGCACAATATAAGTTAACTAAAACAGTGAAGATTAAGTTAAACTTTAATTTAATAGTATTATTGTAAATATGATTCAGTTTATTATTTATTAAGTACATATGTTAATATGGATGTTTATTTTGTGTGATGTAAACTAAACAATTCAATCCAGAAACAGATTGATTTACGTTTTGGCATACATGAAAATTAAAAATAATCAAATATTATTTAACTTAAAAAGGGATTGGTTTACCATTTGTTACTTTGATATCTAACAATGTACTGTTAATTAAAATTAAAATTCATGTTGTCGACAATTAATTTTCTGTAATCATTTGGATGCAATTATTTTGCAATTATTTGGATACAGAATTATTTGCAGATCTGTTTTCAGCTGTATTAGATATTTCAACATAATTATGCTTTTTGTTTTTTCGAGTTATTAATAATTTTAATACTAATTTTGACAAGCTTTTCATGAATATATTGCCATAATTTATCAATATCTGCTTATACATATATTATATTTATACATATATTATATTTATACATATATTATATTGAATATACTTTTGAAATAGATATAGCTATGGAATATAATACGAAACATCCGAAAAGCGTCCTTTGTAAAGACTTTCATATTTAAAATTTCTTCTTTTGCGAAGTACTCGGGCGAAATAAGCGTCCAAAGTGATGCACCAGTGGTGTCAGGATTATATAATGTTGACAACGTAAACACGTGCACCGCCATCGAATTTCTCACGGGTTGCGACGACCTTAAGTTGTGTACTTTCGGAAGCGTGAAATCATTTATCACAAGCGACGGAGATTAAGTTCCGTCGTTTATTGGCGCGTTAGACTGCAAAATTGTCAGGGGACGTATCTCAGGCGGAAGAAGGAATTCGACTATTTGACTCCTAATTCAATATATCGAGCCACTTTTTGAAAATGCGACAAAGAATTAAATAATCGGATATGATTTGTTCCCCCGTCTGCGCGATGTCTCTTTTAAACCTTACACACTCTCAGACGAAAGTGGCGAGCACGGAGTTGGGAAACGACATTGAAAAGTTTGCCAGAACTCGGTACGCATAACGAGCTACATTGGGGTTCGCGAGACCGGAGAAAAACCTGGTAAAAAGGAGAAAATACCTCGCGAGGCATAAGCGGATTTAAAATCCGCATACATTTGCCCCGGTACGTTTCTGCGAGAATTTTTAAACAAGACGCGTTCACCTCCTACCGCCCGGTGTCTCATTTATTTCACGAAGTACTTTAACATCCACGTCGTACAGGTGCTGGGTGAAAATCTTGAAAGAGCACGCGACCACAAAGATTCTCCGCGAGTCGCGAGCAGACTTTTGACGAGATACTGAAGCACGCAGGCACCAACGAGCAAGAGGATAAGTGCGGGAGGAAATAATGGCAAGAAAGTGGTTTCGAGGATCGGACGCTGGCGAGGGCGTTCTTTGACAGGCGAGTTATCGTCAGTGCTTTGGATGTTTTAAGGTCGGATTACGACATGCCCCGCCACGGAAAAATAATTCAAAGGGAACGCTGCATGAGATCTGCACCATAGATCGACGCGCCTCGTTACGGCGAATACTAGGAATGTGATGCGGACGGAATGAGTTTTAATTTGTGGCGAAATAGAGAGAGAAGGATCTAGAATATCAACGAATTATCATCTTGTGGTTCTCTTGCAAGCATTCCGTTTATCCCCACATCGCTTAACATGCCATTCCACTTGAAACGCAAAATGTGTTCGACGAGATTGACAATTACAACTACGTTTGAGAGAAAAGGATAGTCTTGACAATAATAAAATATGACACCTATTTTCTTATTTCGCGCAAAAAGTAATGTCACATTGACAGACATTAATTTTATTTTTGATTGAAGTGGTAGGTGATATTATTACAATAAGGTTTTTGCAATGTTTTTTCAAGATGCTTATTAACATCAATATTAAATTGATGCTTAATGTATTAATTTTAAACGATAAATGAATTTTTAACACTAAATAGTAGAAATAGTGAAAATATTGACCAGATATTATTGATCGTATCTATCTATTTTTTTTTACATTAATATTAGATATATATTGTTTCTGTAAAAGACAGGATTTTGAAATTTTTTGACTTTTTAATAATTATATCCTTTATGTTCAATAATTATAACCTAAATGAAATTTTTTTATTTTTTTTTATTTTAGTATATACTGAGAAAAATGTTCCAGTTGTACCAACAAGAAAATACAAACAAAACGAATTCTGAGCATAAGTCCAGTTAGCCCAGAATCAAAAGTCCAGTTAAAATTGAATTTATAAGTAAAATTTAGACTAAAAATAAATTAAAGAGAAAGAACTCAATTTTTAATCAAAGCAGATCTTGATGCTTGATAATGCAAATATATTTTTTTTATAAATTGCGCGCCAATTCAGTTGTCGGACTTGAAACGCAATTATAGCTAGAAATAATATCTGAAGCTAGAAAAATCTACTATTAATATAATAAAATTACATTAATCATCATTAATTTAATAATAATATTAATAAGCATATGTAAAGCAAACAACTTATTGCTAAAAAAAGTCTATCACTTTGACCAGAAATAGGATTCTTTCTCTTATTTATATATTCGATTTAAATTTTACTTGTTTATACACACATTCTCTTTGAAACATGATGTCTTCTCACTAATAACTGTACTTTTAAATATCAAAAAAGCAATGATGATCCAATTCCTGAGTTAAATAATATTTTGTTATTTTAATTTCTGTAAGTGTCAAAATGTAAATCCATTTCTACTTCTAAAGTAAATAACGTCTGTATTAACGAATGTAATAAATAATAAATTAAATTTGAGTTAAATAATTTAATAAACTTTCTTCAATTATAAATTATTTAACTTCATCGTTTAACTTCATCATTTTAATTAAATTAACGATATATTGAGTAAGAGTGGCGATCTACAGAAATAATTAAAAACTCAAATTAGGTATAATTTGATGTTATAAATTTAACAATGTGGTTATTGTGACAAATATCTCCACAATTATTTCCAGCTTTAATTTATGATTGCATTTTAAATTTTGACAAACTGAATCGACGCGCAATTTACAGAAATGAAAAATATATATGAACATTACCAAGATTTGTTTTGATCGAAAATAAGATTCTTTCTGTAATTGAATTTCTTATATCGACTAAAACATTAATAGATTTAATTATAAGTATCTAATTATCTAATTTGTACTTTTGTAGTTACTGGAATTACTAGAATTCCAATTAATGCAAGACTTTTTTCCACTGTAATAATTTGTTTGAACCTTTTAGTTAATAAGAAACATTTGATGCACTGAGAGAAAAGATTTTGTTAATTTATCAACTTTTAATCATGATCGGTAAATATGTAATAACAAATTTTGTTGTTGTGTTTGCTGCTAATCTGCTATATCAACCAATTAGTAACAAAAACAAACTATATAGAATAGTACACTAGCAGACTAATAGCAATCATAACAAACCAAATTTGTTGTCACATATTTACCGGTTAACTTCACTTGTTAAAGGTACTGATGGCTTGTGGATAGACTTTAGGCTCGTTTACATAGAAATCGTAGATGATCGTGGAGTCTTAAGCCGTAGGAAACTGATTAAATATAGGGAGAATACTTGACTAGAATCGGTCAATTTTTTATGATTTGAGTTCCTACGACCGTCTATTTCGATATATGTAAATGAATCTTTTATTTGCAAGCGATACTATTGATTATGTGTTATATTGAAAGAGAAATAATTAATTTGCAATAGTAATTAATCGTTTCTTTAATTAATCGCTCGTTTCATTTGTTTTTCCTTGATTTGTTCCTACGAAATCATTTCTCTCAGTGTACATTGACATTAAATCTAAAACTTAAAAAAGCGAAATAGTAAGATGTCTCTGATTATTATGACGGTAATAAAATATATATTTCTTTGTCCTATATTTTCTTAAATCGAAACGTATTGCGGATAAAAAATTGACTAAGGTGTCCAAGTTCTTACATGAGCAATTTTAGTCGCGAAGGACTTTGCGACGACAATGTCACGACGGATGCTCTACTTGTACATTACGTACATGTATTT
>Ga0157364_1008288_pt1 | contig 10772 bp, 6 predicted proteins | sample AttsexASBM2_FD_111476 | JGI IMG/M metagenome (GOLD analysis project Ga0157364, IMG submission 111476) | Fungus gardens microbial communities from leaf cutter ant in Ribeirão Preto, State of São Paulo, Brazil - Atta sexdens ASBM2 | ecosystem: Host-associated > Fungi > Mycelium > Unclassified ... | reverse complement strand
ATCTTTCGAATAAGCTTTAGATAGGGATCCTATGTATATGTATGTATATATATATATATATATATATATATATATACATATATGTATATATATATTTTTTTTTATATATATATATATATATATATATATATATATATATATATACAGGGTGTCTCATAAGATGGGTACGAGCCACATTGGGGGTGGAGAATAGATCAAAGGGAACAAAAAATTCCTATACTATTTTGAGATACTCGCTATAACTTTCGAATTAGAAAAGGAAATGTCTAAGCCAATATGCGATTAAGCCGCGCCGCGCGAATTCGTAGGACGGCCTACTCGAGCGGCGGCAGCGGCAGCGCGCAGGGAGAGGGAAGTTAGCGCTTCGTTGCCTAGCACTGCCTGGCAAGCGCGGTGCTTCTATGTGTTTCGCTGCATCGCGCCTACATCCAAAAATGTTATTTTAGCTTTTCCTTATACATTTCTTATCATTATAAATCGCGTTATTTAGCGATGATTAAATACACAATTTTAACACAATTATAGATATATTAAGCGATGTAATTAATTAGAGAATTACTCAAAACGTATGCTGATCGTTGCGATACCTTTCCACTTGCTTTATTATACGATGTTTCTATTTAATTATGTTTCGAGACACTTCATCGGAGCTATTGCATCGTTTTATGCTATATTTAGTCGGAATTTTATTTTTTGACATGTTAATGAATGTACACTTGAAATTATAATATAAACTTGAGTAGATAGCTGCTACGTTGTAAATCCAGATGTATTATTTTTCCATGTATAATGACGCATTTGACTGAGGTTTTTTTCACATGTTTCTTGCCGTTTAACAAGTTTAATTGTACACTATTAGAAACGTTCTTAAATTTTATTAATCTTTAATATTCACTGATGAATAAAATTTAAATTTTCTGTCACTAAAAAGATTATAAGATTATTTATGTATACGTTAATGAGATGTTTAAGTTTGTAGTAACTGAAAATTTAAATGTATTGAAAAACTAATTGAATGTTTTAGTTTATTTTCCTTAAACTATCCATTAAATTTAATGCCCACATTCATTACATTAAAAAAATGTATAACTTACAAGGAAAGGGATCCAACTGTCCCTCTCGAATTTTAATGAACAGTATGTTATTTTCCAGACAAAAATAAGTGACACGTATTTTTTTATATGTGCCCATACGCACTTTCAAAGGATGAAACACTCCTTGGAAAAAAACTGATTTTTCTCTTTTGTAGCGAATATCATTGGAAAAATCGGTGTTTCTCTTTCGAAGCGAATGTCGCTGGAACTGTAAGAGATAGAAAAAAATTTTCACAATGAAAATAGAATGGCTTCAAAAGTATTTTAGAACTATAATAAAAAAAAACATTTTTAATAATTTTTTATAATAAAAGTTATTTTTTTATAAAGAAAAAAATTTTTTCTTGTCATAGTTAGACCTTGTACTTAATTTATCTTCAGATATTCTAAGAATTATTTTATTGGATACTGAGCACTTAAAAATAAATTTAAAGAAGCCTTAAATATAAGGCCTGACTATGAATACGGGCATTAAATTAAAATCGAAGGTAAACAATTGGGTCCCTTTCCTTGTAAGTTACAGATTTTTTTAATGTAATGAACATTAAATTTGATGGATAGTTAATAAAAAATAAACTAAAACATTCAATTTTCAATTAGTGTTTTTCAATACTTATACTTAAGTTTTCAGTTACAAACTTAAACATCTCATTAACGTATACATAAATAATCTTTTTAGTGACAGAAAATTTAAATTTTATTCATCAGTGAACATTAATAAAATTTAAGAACATTTCTAATGGTGTACAATTAAACTCGTTATATGGCAAGAAACATGTGAAAAAAAACCTCAGTCAAATGCATCATTATATATAGAAAAATAATACATCTGGATTTACAATCTAGGCTAGGCCACGAAGCGTTACTTCCCTTTCCCTGCGCGCCGCCGCTGCCGCTGCTCGAATGTAGGCCGTCCTACGAATTCGCGCGGCTTAATCGCATATTGGCTTAGATGTTTCCTTTTCTAATTCGAAAATTACAGCGAAAATTTATCTCAAAATAATATAAGAATTTTTTGTTCCTTTTGATCCATTCTTCGCCCCCAATATGGCTCCGACCCATCTTAAGAGACACCCTGCATACATATATATATATATATATATATATATATATACCAATGCCAAAATTGTATTAACAATAAATGTGATTTGTTATGTCCAGCGGATTCCGACTCTTTTCTTTCAGAACAAAAAACTTTTCTTGGAGATCTGGAATTCATTGAAATAAAAAAACAGCTGCGAATAACGCAAGTTGAGCATTATAGAGAAGACTAAAAATTTTCTTTTCCATACTAAAAATTAAAATGAAGAATCCAACATCTTCTCGTAAATGTCGTTCTGAGATAAATTAAAAATCGGTGCACGTGCACGAATGATGGAATCAAAAGGACACCAAGTTTGCGCCCCTCAGACACTAAATAATAATAAATATATCATTGGAAGGCGGCTAAAATAATAATAAATATATTCATTGGAAGCGTAAGACTGGCGCTAAGATACCTTTTAACAATCAAGTCGCGGATGATTCTCACAAAATCTAAGAAACGACACGCAACGTTCAGGGTTAGATTTTGAATGGTCTCGTGCCAATGCTGCACGTGCAACGCTTTCTTGACGCACTGCACGAGCGTTTTCCCATAAATTTTAAGATCATAAAATTTAAGAAAACTTTTCCACACTACAGACTTCGGTCAACATCCTTTCCTCCTCCAAGATCTTGATCAATCCGAGAGCAAAGAGAAATCCTACTACTAGTTAACGAAACCTATTCCACCAATCTAAATTGAAGTAATCAGGGCGATTAGTATAAAAATCGCGGTTCCGCGATCCTCAAGGTGATTTTTCTTTTTAAGTTTGGGGGAGCTATAGTTGTCGGAATTTTTGAAAAAAACTTCAATCGATTCTCGAAGCCCTCTTTCTCCAATAGAATCAGTGCAAAATATCAACTAAAGACCAACGGCACTGCTTGATCGAGGAATTTGACGAAGCGAACTTGACGTCCAGCATAGTCGACGGCACCCTCTTTGACGGTCTCTGGGTCACTTTATTCATCGTTATCGCCAAGTAGTAAGTTTTAATTTCACTGCAGTACACCGGGTGATCCCTTCTCTTCTTGTATGGTCCCTCTTTAAAGACGGCCAAATTTTTATGCGTTCACGCAGATCTTCCACCCCTTATCACCGTCACCTAGCGAGGACTAACAATACACGCCGATTCATTGCCCGTGCTCTAGAGAACAATTTCCGCTAATTCAGGCATCGACCCAAGAACAGACTCCGGTCGTTCAGCCTCGATTCTATCACCGCTATTAGAAATTTCTTACTCCCCTGTCTCTGATTTGCCCTCAGACTTCTTCGATGATCGCTTCCTGTCCAGTCCTCTCCCTGTTTCGCATTCGATGTCACTATCCTCGATTCAGGAATTTCTCGTCTCACATACTATTCCCTCAATTCCTCCTGTTCAACCTGACGCTTATTCTTCCATTGATCATCTTCTTCTTCTCTTCCATAACGCTCATCATTTGTTGGAATACATGTCTTACTTTATTTCTCCCATTAATGATCGAGTGATAGTCAGCATCACAGGATTCACTTGCTTATTTTCAATCCCCATCCTTCATTCCCATCGATTCTCTTTCTTTCCAAGAATATGAGCTTACACAACTTTAATTTTCTCCTCCTCCTTCCAAACTCTTCACAAATAATGCCCGTACACACAACGCTCTTTCAATACACACACACACACACACACACACACTCACACACACACACACACACACACATTCATTCCCGCCTCTTACTTCTTAGCTTGCACGTATCCGACATGCGTAACGCGTATCGCGTTATTAATGGCGGCTTCCAAGATGGCCACTTCTTGGATGATGCAATTACTCTTCAACCTGATTTCATCTACAGTCTTTAATTATGAGCTTCGCTCGCTCGCGTTCTTTCTTTGTAGAAATCCCGATGCTTTACATTAATTCGTGACACCCAACCTGTTAATTTCGCGTTCGCGCCTTTCTATTGCGTCTTACGTTACGCTTCAGGTTATCGGGACTTATATCTATCCGCAATCCATATTCCGCGTTTTAAAAAATCGGAAAGCACGCACGAAGCCGTGTATCTTGACGCGTGATTATGCGACATACAAATCCGTTCCTCTTAATAAGCCGCGCGTTCTTTTCTCCCACCATTTGCAAAGGATTCGCAATGACCACTTCTTCCTTCTCAATCCCCACTTGCTTGTCCAAGATGGTTGTCGAGATATTCCCGATCGAGGATTGATAATTGTATCGCTAGTTGCGCAAGTTAGATCTGATGATCTCTAGTAAGTTCATTCTCCGCCCGATTTTCACGCATTCATAGCTTTTGCTTACTCGTAAATATTTGTTATTGTTATAAAACATGTTAAAGAACTTAACTTAATGCTTAATATTATTCCACGAATTGTTTCGTATTTTATTCTCATATGCAACTATAGGTAATTCTAGTGAAATTCACTAAGATTGATGATTTTAATAAAATTAATGAATAACATGAAATACCTTCTCTAGATCTCTAAAATTAACATTTGGATCCCACAATTGCCATATACATTGCTCCACTTAATTATGTTTAAGTCTATAGTATCGTATTAATCAATCATAACGAATTCTGATCCTAATTCAATTAATTATTTGAACGGTTACAAAATTATTTTCCTTATTTTTATTGATTTAATTATTCTATCTTTGTCTCATATGACCTATCTTCTATTTTCTTTTCTAACACATGTTCTCGTTGTACTTGATTTCTATGGCTAAATTAATTCAAAAGTAATTCAAATAAACCTATTATAACTTTTACAATAAATCACCCGTTATTATAATTAATTATTAATTATTATAATTAATTATTAACCTTAACTAAACATTGATGTATCCTGTGTATTTAATTGTAATGTGTACTTTTCTGTTTTAGGACCTTGAACATTCTCAACGGATCATTTAGTAAGCTTTAATTATATTTTATTGTTAATTTCCTTTTTCAGGTTCTACATATAAATTCAACGGCTGAATTAACTTTAAATAATTATTTAACATAACTTCTACTAATTTCCTTTTTATTTATACATCTTTCTTATATATTGAAATTTATTGAATGGAATGAATAACATATATTAATAATATATATATATATATATTAATAATTATATCTATTATATCTTGGGTCGACTTTATATCGATCGATGAGACCATGACCGTTTATGTCCTATCATCTAATAATTAATTCTAACTTAAATGATACAATAAATTCTGTATAAAATAAAATTATCGAATATAACACAAAGTTACAAACTTCTAAATCTTGTATCAAACAAATAAAAGAAATAATAAAAATAAAATAAATAACATCTAAATGTTAAAAAATCTTTTCTTCGCTTCGTTTCTTCGTTCCTTGCTTGATTCGATGATGTGCGGTTCCGTTGTTACCTTCATCGTTAGCTGACTTGATGATAACGGCTGATCTTGCACCGGCATTATATTTTTTTTTTGCTGGTGTTTTGTGGATCGGCATATCTTTGTTGTTCATAATGATCTGTAATTAATTGTAATTAATTGTATCATATCATAATTAATTCTACGGCAGTGAGATTTTCCTTGCGGTTGCAAGGGTTAGGGTGTGACCAGACTTTCTAATCAATTAAATGAATCTCCGGTTAAAAGTGTTTTCATGCTTGTGTTAATTAGCTTGTCTAATGTTGGCTTGCTGCGTGTAGAATGGATTTGTGGTGGCACAGCCATGCGTTCAAGCGTTTCCCGCGATATGATTGCTGAAGGCACTTGGTCGAGAAAAATGAGATTTTCCCTGCTCTCCAAATTTTATTTAAACAGACCTCGAATGCGGGCGAATGTATTTTACAGTAGATGCAGAAAGGATCTGAACGGTGCGATAGCGTGATAAAAACTTATTCATCACGAGGCGAGACACTACGACGAGACAGTTAGAGCGGGCATGATCTGAGTGTTTCTGATCGATTATGCGCGACGCATGCGTCGCTTAACAATCGACATCTCGTGGATTGATTTCGATTCTTTATCGATGTGATTAGACGATATGACTAGACGACGTAAACGATAGGGGTATGAACGCGCCGCCCATCTTGAAAGGCTTAACTTTCAATGTGACATACAAGCATGAGCTCGTTAGCGTAACAAAAAATTGCTCTGATGCGACTCAATATCGCATCTAGTCATTGCACTGAAAATCAAAGATTAACATCTAAGTACGCAAGCGGAAATGCAATATAATAAATTCATTCTTATTCAAAGGTAAAGAGAACCTTGCGTGAGACACGATATAATTAGAAGGAACAGTTGAAGACATTTAATATTTGATAGAATATGGACTAGGCTTCAATTGGTAATATTGATAGTTTAGACAGTGGCCTCACGTAGGAAGTGGCAGTCTTCACAGTTGCGGTGCACGCGATGCCGTCGGGACCGGGATGAACGTCCTGAACCTGCCCCATTTCCCACTGAAGTGAGGTTCAGTTGCCTTATGAGCACAAGTTGATTAGTTGACTGCTGAGTTGCCTTGTTAGCCATCCATTTGGTTCGTAGAGAGTGAAGATATTCATTACTCCACCTGCGCCAAAAATACTATCGGATTTGCCTTACGCGTTGCCACCGCAACAGCCTATTTTCGTTGATGTCGCTCAAGTCAACACAAGGAAGACCATTCAAAGTCGTGCCAATCAAAAACCGAACTTAGGTCGTTAGGGTTGACACTTAACGATAAGAGGGGACGCGAATTGAGGATCGCCTCTATTTCACAGAAGGTTGTTTGCATTTTCTCATAGGTCAAATACCTTGCCCACGATCCGAATCATGTGTATTTGGCAGAATGTGTATTTTTACGGTTGCCTCCCATAAATCTCCAAAATGGAGTGCATTAGACGGGATGAAGCTCCATGAAATTTCCAACTCGCGCAGAAAATCCTTAATCTCGGACTGAATTTGTTGATCATTATATATGTCGTATAATTCTTGAATTTATCTGTGAGCGCCCACGAAGGTGGTCCCGTTATCCGAATACATGCGCGGATCTACTTCTACGCGAAACGAATCGTTTAAAAGCGGCAATAAAGGCTTCGGACGTAAGATCACTTACTAATTCTAGGTGGACCGCCTTCGTGGCGAAGCACACAAAAAGCGAAATGTATGCCTTGTGACTCCGTGCATTTCAACGCTTTCCTTCACGTAACAAGAGCGGCTCGGCATAATCTACACCGCAACGAGAGAAAGGTCTAGAGACGTTAACTCGGCTGGCCGGTAATGAGCCCATTAAGGCCTCTGATTGATTAGGTTTAGCCCTAAAACAGGTTATATATTTTTGTATTATTCCACGTACGGACCGCAATGATAGCGGCCAAAGCACTGACGCACGAAAGCCATCATGGCTTGCAAACTTGCATGTAAATTTCGAGTGTGTTCACGCTCTATAATACGCTGAGTTAATATGTGTTTGCGTGGCAAGAAAATTGGATGGCACGCATTGAACGCGAGATTTGAATTTTTCAACCTCCTGTCAACTCGCATTAGTCCACTTTCATCTAAGAAAGGAGATAGCGATAAGATATTACTAGAAGCGTTTACAATTTCATTCTAGACTAGTGCTTGATATTCGCGATAGAACGCTCGCTGTTGCACTGTTCTGCAAAATTTAAAGCGGTAGATTTCAATGAAGGACATGAAATCAGATACTGCGTGCTCTCGATGCGCTTTGGATAAATAATACGCTATGATGCGACATATTTTATTTAAATTGAAATGCTTATTAAGCAAATCGTTGACGATGCAAGGATGGAAAATGAAAGCGGCTACGCGGACTTTCCTTTGTTCGGGAAAATCATTGTCTAAACGCGTAAAGAGGGCGGCCGAGTGTTTTTTCATCCCATTTTAGAAATTCGGGGTTATTCCATCATCTCTCAGCATTGATCAAGTCACAAGGATTTAGCCCTCGCGACAATGTATCGGCAGAGTTGTCGGAGGATGCGACATGATACCAGTGTTTGATTTCTATTAGGCGCTGAATTTCATCCACCCTATTTGCCATAAAAATTGATTACCGCCGCGAGGGAGGTTATCCAGTTTAATGCAATCGTTGAGTCCGATCATAGATAAATCGGGCATTGCGAGAGTTCCAAGGACTCTCTAACCTTGTTGATTAAGCGCGCCAATAGTAAGGTGGCCGATAGCTCTAATCGCGGTAACGAAACGATCTTGAACGGCGCGACACAAGACTTTGAGCACAGTAATTTGGAGTGATGATTATTGAAGCCGAATTTGGTATATGCAGGCTCCGAATGCGCGCTGGCGTCGCAAAATCCGTGCACTTCCATGATTAGTTGATGGGCATTGAGTTTAACGCATTGAGGAATTCTTAATTGATTCAAATCACTTATCTGTGTTCTGAAAGTTATCCAACGAGTGTGAATGTCCTGAGGAACGGACTCGTCCCATTGGATGGCCAATTGTCACAAATCTTGCAAGATGAGTTTACACAATGACCGAACCCAGAAGGACCAGAGGATCGAACAATTTAGCGACCTCGAAAAGTATTCGTTTGACACAACGTGGGCTTCTGTATTAAGTTTGCAGAGAAATTGGAACATATCCTGGCACTGATTCCACTGCATGCCCAGAATACATGAATCCGCAGCATTATCTCTGATAATAACTAGCACACGGTCATGATTGTCTATTTCTAATAAGTTCAGGGCAGTTCGAGACTCAACTTTGCTTAACTCGAATGCTCCTAATTTTAACAGCTGAATGGTTTCATCGCGAATTAGTTTTAATTCGTCAACTGTATCTCCGGTGGGCATGTCATCGACATAAAAATCCTGAAGAACGCATGCTGAACCATGAATTGACGAATGTGCTGCTCAGCCAAATGCTTAAGGCACCTAGTGGCCAGAAATGACGCGGAAGCTGTACCATAAGTGACGGTAATTCGTACGTATTGACATTAGCAGAGAGATCGTCACGTCAGAGAATTCTTTGCAGACGCGTCTAGGACGGATGCACTAAAATCTGCCGATACATTTTTATGTCAGCGGTGATATAAGTGAAAAAACGGAAGCGCATCAAAATTGAGATCAATTCTATGAACGATTGGTCCTACTAGAAAGCGTTTAATGATACATCGGAACTGCTACGGCAAGATGCATCGAATACAATACGAATTTTCGACCATTTGTTTGCTCGACCGTTTTGAAGACGCAATGGTAGGAAAGATAAAACGATATTGGTTCTTCCGCAATAGGTGGTTCTAGGCGCCGCATATGTCCCAGCGATAAATATTATATATATTCGTCGAGAAAGGCAGCGTATTGAATTTTAAGCATAAGATCGCACTTGAAACGCCTCTCGATGCCCCTCAATCGCTTGAGAGCTGCCTCACGCGAATCGCCAATGTTATTTAATATTTGCTCTCTGATCGAAACTTAACTGTATATCTACTCTGAGGATTGATTTTGAGATACGTTGCCTAAAAACGGATGCTCACAAATATTTTCCTCCATTGTGTAATTGTTCGATTGCGCAGAGATGTCGTCTATTTGCCAGGCACGACTGATATATTTGTGTAATTCTGCATTGGTTACAGACGCGTGAAACAAGCGAACCTTTGAGGCGGTCGATATGGTGCTGCCTAAACAATCCGCCAAATCCAGCCCAATCGTGTTTTCTGGAGAGTTGGGTACTTATCTGAAGATTTGACTTAACCAACGCATATCAGATTCCAAAACAACTCCGCTCCGATTAAAAGACCAATATCTGACGATACGTGAAATCGCGGATTAGCTAAACGAATGTTGCGCGGAAAATCAAATTTGTCCCGCCTCGAAGAAACCGCCGGAATTTTATCAATAACCTGATCAATAACGATGCATTCGATAGCCGCGGTGTACGAGTTGAGTCGCGATTATAATTTGATTCTAAACACGTGATTGGACGAGATTACCATGCCAGGAGATTGACGCCGGAAGAGAGACATTTAATGGCGTTTTTAAAGAGCTTCTACAAATTTCTTGGATACGAAGTTCGCTTGCGATCCGCAATCCAACAAAGCTCGACCCGCCCTGCGCGAGCTGTCACTGTCGCAGACGAGCACAATCGCAGTCGAAAGCATGACTTGTTCGCTATTAAATGATCCTGAAGCATGAGTCGCTAGGAGAGGGGAGGAGTTGCCTTAGATGCAACTTCCTTATCGATATTGTTAGTCAATGGGTCCGCGGCTGAGGATATATGAAGCAGCGTATTGTGCTTTGCCTGGCAGACCTTGCATTGACCGGAAGTGCATTTACTTGATGCATGAGAAGAGAAGCGCAAACAATTGACGCAAAGTTTGCGACTGCGAATTTCCGCGACCCTTTGCGATACTGGAAGAGTCACGAAGTTTTTGCAATAATAAATGACGCGTCTCCTTGAGAAGTGGCATTTAGATTTAACGGTAGCCGCACACGACGATAACCGCTTAACATTTGCGATTTTGCCTCGAGCTTCTTTGCGGGTGCTAGCCCTTGTGATAGCCTCGAATACCTGACATCGATGAGCGAAAAATCTAATAGCTGTTTAATCGACAGCAGCTCATTAAGGAAGTTTCCCACTCGCGTAACGTGAGTGAGTCAAGTT
>Ga0157364_1008286_pt1 | contig 10774 bp, 6 predicted proteins | sample AttsexASBM2_FD_111476 | JGI IMG/M metagenome (GOLD analysis project Ga0157364, IMG submission 111476) | Fungus gardens microbial communities from leaf cutter ant in Ribeirão Preto, State of São Paulo, Brazil - Atta sexdens ASBM2 | ecosystem: Host-associated > Fungi > Mycelium > Unclassified ... | reverse complement strand
GGATCGCGTTTTAGTTTGGTCATAATCAGCGGGATCAGTACGCCCATCAGCGCGGCCAGCAGCAGGTTTAAAACCATTGCCAGCATCATCACGCCGCCCAGCGCCGGATTGCCGTACATCGCCCAGGTAATGCCGCCCATGATACCGCCCCAGCAGAGGCCGTTAATCAGGGCCACGCCCAGTTCGCGCGCAATCAAAAATGAGAAGTTGCCCGGTTCAACCTGATGCAGCGCCAGCGCGCGTACGATCATGGTAATGGTCTGATTGCCGGTATTGCCGCCGATGCCGGCGACGATAGGCATCAGCGTGGCCAGCGCCACCAGTTGCGAAATCGTCTCTTCAAACAGCCCGATCACGCGCGAAGCGACAAAAGCGGTGCAAAGATTGATTGCCAGCCAGGTCCAGCGATTGCGTACCGCTTTTCTCACCGGCGCAAACACATCTTCATCAGGATTCACGCCGCCCATCTTACGAATATTGCTGTCGTTCGCTTCGTTGACCAGATCGATCACATCCTCAATGGTCACGCGGCCCATCAGCTTGCCTTTGGCATCGATAACGGCGGCGGAAATCAGGTCGTAACGCTCGAAAGCGCCCGCCGCGTCTTCGGCTTTATCATCCAGCCGAAAGGTAACCGGCCTGTCGTTCATCACCTCGAAAACTCGCTTGCCGGGCTTGTTCAGCAGAATATCCATCAGCGTCAGCTCGCCCAGCAGCGTGTTGTTCTCGTCGGTGATAAACAGTTTATCGGTGCCTTCCGGCATCACCTTTTTGCGCCGCAGGTAACGCTGAACGGTGGCGAGCTTGATATCGGCAGGCACGGTGACCAGCTTGAAATCCATGATGCGGCCGACGCGGTCGCGGTCAAAATCCATCACCTCCAGCACGCGCGAACGCTGTGCCGGATCGAGCGAGGTCAACAGACGCCCGGTTAAATCTCGCGACAAATATTTAGCGAGATAGACTTGTTCATCGATATCCAGCGGTTCGATCGCCTGCAGCAGCTCGCGATCGCTCATTTCCTCGATCAGGCTTTCCCAGACGTTTTCCGAGGCCTCGACCAGCACTTCCCCGCGTCGGTCGGTGCCAACCAGCCGCCACAGCGCCCGGCGCTCTTCTTCAGGCAAGGCTTCCAGCAGATCGGCGATATCCGCCGCGTGCAGCAGCGGCAGATACTCTTTCAGCTCCCGCACCTGTTCCAGATGCGCTTCGGCCTCGGCTTCGCTCTGCTTCAGCGGTTTCTGAAGCAGCGTATCGACCAGATCGCCGTCATTAAGCAGGAGGTTAAGAATACGGGTACGAATTTCAGCAAGTTGCTGAGCATGTGACTGGGCTACAGACATAAAAATTCCCTTGTGTCTGGCAAAAGCGGACAAAGAAGTAAGTATTGCTTAAATTGAGCGGTTCAGAAGATTAAGTCGCATTTTTTCAGGCGCGCGTTGACTATTTGTCGCTGCTGGCGGGCAGTACCGTTTCCTGTTTTTTCTGCTTGTGGTGTTCGATAGCGCCGGGCAGCACGTAAATCAGCCGGGCAGCCAGAATGATAAAGCTGACCAGCAGCACGATTCGGGTCATTCGGCTTGTTTTACGACGTTTTCTGAATGGCATAGCGCGGTTCACGCAGTGTTCCTGAAGTTAGCCCGCAGGCGGTTGAGCAATTTAGACACAGGCCGACCGTCAGGTCAATGCCGATGACAGGAATGGAAAGGCTTTGTTCAGGATTGCCGCTTTTTTGCAATTCTCTCTCTATCGACCACAGCCGACAGATTCGGAAAGATAAAAGGGTCGAAATTGACTCAGGTCAATTTCGACCGGGCGATAATGCATAGTATGGCGAATACTTCCGCACCGGAATTATCGTTTTACTGAAAATAACGCCCGCCAGCAGGTCACTCTGCGTCGGCCGCATCCGGCACAGCGTCCGACTATGTCAGATAAACCTGCGTGGATAATCTCCGGTACCTTTTATCTACGGGCACGCTTGCCCTGTAATTCAGCGAGTATCATGATCATCACGGCCCGCCTTAATCGCTTTCGCAAAAGTCCCTGGGGATTAGCTCTTGTGCTGCCTGCGATACTGATGCCGTTCTCCACGCAGCTGTCGGTACGGCTGTGGATGCTGGATGGCTACGTTTATCTGATCTATCTGCCGCTGGCGATGATGATAGCGCTGCTGCTGGTCTATGACTGGAACGCTTTTCCGGGGATCGCGGTTGGGCTGGTTATTTACTATTTTAACCGTTATGCGCCTGTGTCCGCTGCCATCATCTGCGGCACCTGGATGCTGTCGCTGCTGAGCGGCTGGGCGGGGTATCGCCTCCAGGCGAAAAGGCGCTGGGGCGTCAGCTATGGCGAGCTGCGCCTGATGCCCAAAAGGCTAATCTGGCTGGTTATTTTTATCCCGACGCTGTTTGTATTTATGATGCAGATACTGGCGACGTCCGGCGTAGTGCCGCTAAAAGGCTCGATTTTTTCCTGGGATCCGCTGTCGCTGCATACGCTTCTGAATTTTCAGTCCGTGCTGCTGGCCTGCGTCACTATGGTGCCGATCTGTTATCTGATTGTCCGTAGCCTGCGTAGCCCTCGCTATCTGCGCCGGGTCATTTTCCATCTTCGTCAGCAGTTCTCACCAGAGGTCAGCCGCACCGAATATATTGTCTGGGTATTTTTGCTAACGTTCCTGTTGACCATGCTGCTGCAGGTCGCCTCAAATCAGCAGAATCTGTTGACCACCGACTATGGCCTGCCGCTGATCCTGCCTCTGATGCTTTGGGCCGCGATGCGCTTCGGTTATCTGTTTACCAGCCTGGTGTGGGCGCTGCTGCTGATAGCGCTTTACCAGCTGCGCGATCGCTTTCTGCATCCTGATACCGGGCCTTATCAGCTGGCGGTAATTTCGGCTAACCTGCTGGTGTTCAGCCTGAGCCTGCTGCTGATGGCTGCTATCACCACGCGTCAGCGGCGCACGCTGGCCAGAACCAAAGCGGCGGCGCTCAACGATCCCGTCATGAACCTGCCTAACCTGCGCGCCCTGAGCATCGCGCTGGCGCAAAGCCCTGGCTCGACGCTCTGTTTTTTAACTATTCCCGAGCTGGATCGCCTGAGCCGGACATACGGCTTGCGGCTGCGGATTCACTACAAACGTAGTCTGGCCAACCATTTAAGACCAGAGCTTCAGCCCGGGGAAGATGTTTATCAGCTTCCCGGCTTCGATCTGGTGATACGGCTCGAGGGAACCAGTCAGCTGGCGCGGGTCGAAAATATTGCGACAAGGCTGAAGGATTATTGCCTGAGCTGGGATGGCCTGCCGGTGCATCCCGGCATCGGCGTCAGCTACTGCAGCGTGTTGCCACCGGTCAGCCACCTTTACGAGCTGCTGGGCGAGCTGAGCGGTATGGCGGAGCTTTCGCTGGCGAGCGGCATCACGGAAAATCTGCAGCAAAATGCCGCGCAGCCGGTACAGCACCGTATCGGTAAAAAGATTGCGTTGCTGAACGCTATCCAGCAGGCGCTGAAAGCGGACGGTTTTCAACTGATGGCGCAGCGCATCTGCGGCGTGCGCGGCGACGACTACCACTACGTCTGGCTGACTTTGGCGAGCGAAAGCGGCGAGCCTGTGCCGGATGAAGAGTTTTTCCCGGTAATTCATGAATTTGGCTTGTCCTGGGAGCTGGATAACTGGCGGCTTCGGCAGGCGCTGGCCTTTATCGACAGCCATCGCGTCGCGCTGCCGGGGATCAGAATTGCGCTCGATCTTTTTACCCTCAGCCTGTGCCGGCCTGGCCTGGCGAAAGAAGTTCAGATGCTGCTGCGTGGCTACGGCGTCGAACCCTGGCAGCTGATTTTCTGCGTGGAAGAGTCGCCGATGCTGACGCCACAGAGCGGCGGCTATCGCGCCGTCAGCCAGCTGCGTAGCCTGGGTTGCCGCATCGCGATCGGCGATTTTGGCCACGGTTACGGCAGCTACGCGCTGTTAAAAGAGATCGAGGCGGACATGCTGCGGATCAACGGCGCTTTTGTCCGCAATATGTTTAACAACAGCCTCGACTACCAGATCATCGAATCGACCTGCGTTATCGCCCGACTGAAAAAAATGCAGATTGTGGCGGCGGAAGTCGAAACGCAGCAGGCAGACAGCCTGCTGCGTAAACTTGGCGTGGACTATCTACAGGGCGCGCTGTATGGCGAAGCGCGGCCGCTGCAGCTACTGGCGAAAGACAAGAAGGGCGCGCAGCAGGCGTAAGGATAGCCGCTACTCTTTAACCCGCTCTTTCTGCGCCAGCAGCGTGGCGAAACGCAGCGAGATGCGGTTGCCATGCTCATCCGTGCGGTGTAGCTGGCCGACATGCTCGTTATATTTCACGATGCGCCATTGCCGGTAGTATTCGCTCAGCTCGCCCGATTTAAAGGCAAAAGGGAACAGCGTGCAGGGATAGTCTTCCGTATCCATCGCCGAGACAATCAGGTTATAGCCGCCTCTCACCGTGCTGGCCTGCATATCGGCGATCAGCTGCGGAATGGCCTGCGGCTGTAGAAACATCATCACTACCGTAGAGAGCACCAGATCGTAAGCGCCGTTAAACCTCAAGTCGTTAAGGTCTTTCACCTCGGTTTGGATGCCGGACAGTTTTTCTTCCGTGATAATCTGTTCAAGGCGTGCCGGATTGCGATCCCAGGCGGTCACTTCAAAGCCTTTCAGATGCAGATAAAGCGAATTCCGACCGCTGCCGCAGCCCAAATCCAGCGCCCGTCCGCCGGGCGCCATCTGATTAACGGCCGCCACCACCTCGGAATGGGTGGCGGTCAGCTGATACTTCTCCGTGTAGTAGTCATCGGGTTTGTGGTTCATTCTTCAGACTCTTTGATCGTCAACTGCCAGCCGGTCACCTCTTTCCAGTAGCTTTGCTCGCGCTCCAGATCGAGCTGGACCAGGTTGTTCTGGCTGAAATAGTCACGCGGGAAAGTCAGCGTCCAGTGTCCATCATCCGTTTCCAGCAGCAAAGAGTCGGGCGTCGAGGTGGCCTGACGCTGATTATTCAGCAGCGTGCCCAGCCGCAGCAGAAACACCAGCGGCAGAAACTGCTTTTTCTTGTACAGCGTCAGGCGCGGCAGCTCGTCCACCTTGACCGCTTTACGATGACACCGCACCAGCGTGGCCAGCAGCGTCTGCTGCTCCTGGTTAAAGCCAGGCAGATTGGTATTTTGCAAAATATAGGACGAATGGCGATGCATACCGCTGTGGTTGATGGTCAGACCGACCTCATGCAGCATCGCCGCCCACTTCAGCAGCGCGGCGAGCTGCGGATTCGCCTGCTTAGGATTCTGATCGCGCCACTGAACATAGAGCTTTTCGGTGGTGTCCAGTACGCGCCTGGCCTGATCGCTGTCGATAGCGTAGTGATTCGCCAGGCTCTGCGCGGTGCGGCTGCGGATATCCTGATGACGGAAGCGGCCTTCCATCTCATAGAGTACGCCTTCGCGCAGCGCGCCGTCGGAGAGGCGCAGCTCGCGGATCGCCAGCGCGTCAAACACGCCGCACAGGATCGCCAGACCCGGCACGAAGACCGCTTTTCGCTCTTCTGAAAGGCCAGGCAGGCTCAGGCTGTCGAAAGATTTATGCTTAACCACTTCGTCATAGAGCTTATCCAGCCGTTCGGGCGTGACCAGCTTGTCTTTCTCGCCCATCGCCTGCAGCACTTCCACCGTGGCTTTGATGGTGCCGGACGCGCCCAGCGCATACTGCCAGCCGTGCAGACGATACTGCCAGGAGAGCGTCTCCAGCTTCTGGGTCGCCGCCAGCCGCGCGCGGCGGAAGTTCTCTTTACTGATGGCGCCGCCGGGAAAATAGAGATTGGCGAAGCTGACGCAGCCCATGCGGCGGCTTTCCACCAGCTTTGGCTCAAAATCTTCGCCGATCACCAGCTCGGTGGAGCCGCCGCCGATATCGATCACCAGCTTGCGGCCTTTTTCCGGCTGAGTATGCTCCACGCCCATAAAAATCAGGCGCGCCTCTTCCTGGCCGGAAATGACCTCAATCGGGTAGGGGATAACGTCCGCCGCGCGCTGAAGAAAATCTTCCGCGTTCACCGCCTGGCGCAGCGTGTGGGTGCCGACGATAGTGACGTTGGCCGCGCTGAAGCCCTGCAGGCGTTCGGCAAACAGCGCCAGGCAGCTCAGGCCGCGCTCTATCGCCTCTTCGGCCAGCACGTTGTTATGATCCAGCCCGTCAGCCAGATGCACGCGCTGTTTCAACCTGCCGAGCACCTGCATGGCGCCGTCCACCACGCGGGCAATCACCATATGAAAACTGTTCGAGCCCAAATCAATTGCGGCGAACTCCTGGGGTTTGGGCGTACTTTTCTGGGATATTGGCATAGTGAATTAGTCAGGTTGTTCCAGAGATTTAATGTAATCGTAAATAGCCAGCTGCGCGCGCACCTTGCGGCGATTGCCGCGCGGAACATAGCGATTGCTGAGCTCCTTGTCTACGAAGCGCGCCTTAAGCGTATCACTGAAGAGGATGCCGATAATATCCAGCACGCGCTGTTTCAGAATAGGGTCAAGGATGCAGCAGGCGACTTCGATACGATAATCGATATTGCGCGTCATCCAGTCGGCGGAAGAGAGAAACACTTTTTTGTCGCCGCCGTTATCAAAAATATAGACGCGATCGTGTTCCAGATAGCGGTCGACGATGCTGATTACGCGAATATTCTCACTGATGCCTTCCAGATTAGGGATCAGCGAACACATGCCGCGCACCAGCAGATTGACCTTCACGCCAACGCTGGAAGCGGTATAAAGGCGATCCACCAGGCCTTTATCCACCAGGTTGTTAATTTTCAGCGTGATGCCGGCCGGAACGCCTTTCTGCGCGTTGGCGATCTCGTTATCGATCAGCTGGTAAAGCATCTGCCGTGAATTTTGCGGCGACACCATCAGATGCTCGAAGCTTACCGGGCGATAGGGGTTTTCAATAAAGTTAAAGACGCGTCTGACCTCGTTGGTGATGCGGGCGTCCGCCGTCAGCAGCGAATAGTCGGTATAGATGCGCGCCGTTTTCTCGTTGAAGTTGCCGGTGCCGATATGGGCGTAGCGAACGATTTCGCCGTTTTCGCGTCGGGAGATTAAAAACAGCTTGGCGTGAATTTTCAGGCCGGGCGCGGAGAAAATCACGTGTACGCCCGCTTCGGTCAGGCGCTTCGCCCAGTGAATATTGGCCTCTTCATCGAAGCGCGCCTGCAGCTCCACCACCACGGTTACTTTTTTGCCGTTATAGGCCGCGTGGATCATCGCGTCGATAATGCGTGAATTCTTCGCCACGCGGTAGATATTGATCTTTATCGCCAGCACGGATGGGTCGAACGAGGCCTGACGCAGCAGCTCCAGCACGTGCTCGAAAGTGTGGTAGGGATAGTAGAGCAGCACGTCGCGGTTGCGGATGGCGTCGAAGCCGTTGCGGAAGCGATCGAACCAGATATGGCGCAGCTGCGGCAGCGGTTTGTTGACCAGGTTGGCCTTGCCGACGTTCGGAAAACCGATAAAGTCTTTGAAGTTGTGGTAGCGGCCGCCGGGCACGATGGAGTCATAGTTGCTGATATTGAGCTTTTTGCTGAGCATCTCCACCATCGCGTCGGGCATATCGCGCTGATAGACAAAGCGTACCGGTTCGGCGGTCAGACGCTGCTTCAGGCTGGAAGACATCAGCTCCAGCAGGCTGGACTCCATTTCAGTGACCAGATCGTACTCCGCATCGCGGGTCATCTTCATGGAATAGGCATTCAGCGCGTCGTAATCAAAGAAGCCGCGAAAAATATCGCCCAGGCAGTAACGCAGAATATTATCAAGCAGGATCATCGGCTTGCGGCGGCGTGGCGTTTCCGGCGGCAGATTAACAAAACGCGGCACCTTATCGGAAGGGATCTCCAGCAGCGCATAGTCGATCTTTTCGCCGCGAATAATCTCCACCGCCAGGTAGGTATAGTCGTCTTTCAGGAACTCAATAAGGTCGGTGTCGGGATAAACCAGGATCGGCGTAATATGCTGGCGCAGCTCATGCTTAAAGTAGTGCCGCAGCCAGCTCTGCTGGTTGGGCGAGAGCTGACGCTCGTTAATCAGAAATATTTGGTTGCGCGCCATTTCCAGCAGCAGATCGTTGTAGAGGCCGTCGAACTCCTGATCGGCTTTCAGCACGCGCGCCTGAATTTTTTTTAACAGATGACGCGGCGTATCGGGCGAACCCTGTTCTTCCCCAATCAAAATGCGGCGTTTTAAATCCGCGAAGCGAACCTTGTAAAACTCCTCCAGATTATTGGAGTAGATCCCCAGGAACCGCATTCTCTCGATCAGGGGATTGCTTTTGTCCGCCGCTTCCTGCAAAACGCGCTCATTAAAGGATAACCAGCTTAATTCTTTCTCTATATAAAGCTTTTCCTGACCCATTTTTACTCCGTTCCACAGATCCTGTAAAAAACCAGGCATTGTCTCCAGGCATTATGACGAGAGTATGACAGCGCTGTCTATGGCGAATCCAGATTGTCTTATTAGCTACATACGGGCAACATAGGGCGCTTAAGCGCACCCTACAGCGAAGACTGGCATGAACCCAATTCCCATTCCTGCACATTATAACGATCGGCGGCGCCAGTTTATCGATCGCCTGACCCGACGTGTCGTAATGGCTTGCGGACTGGCTATTTTGCTGGTGATGCTGCTGCTGTTCGTCTGGCTAATCTGGGTGGTGGTGCCGCTGTTCTCTGCGCCAACCATCGACAGCGCTGGCCGTATCGCGCTGGATCAGGGCCAGCCTGCCGTAGCGATAGGGATGGACGCGCGGCAGAAATGGGGCTGGCGTATCGACGCGCAGGGCAGAGCGACGTTCGTGTCGCTGACGGCTCAGAGTCGTATACCGGCACTCCAGCTGACGCAGGGCGCGTTCAGCGTCGCCGTGGATAACGACAGCGTGCTGCTGAAAAGCGCCGCTGGACTAATGCTGCTTCAGCCCGACTTTAGCGAACCGGAACCGCGCTGGAAATTTCCGCTGGGCGACCAGCCGCTGAGCAGCATGCCGGACGCGACGGTTCTCGCGCTGGCCCATCCTGAAGCGCAGCGCTGGCTGGTTGCGCAAGCCAGCCCGCAGCAGCTTACCCTGCAACAGCTACGGCCGCAGCAGCCGCCGGTTAGCTTCAGCGTGGCGACGCCGGATATTAGCCAGTTGCTGATCGCGCCTGATGGTCAGCAGCTTTACGCCCTGGCGGGCAATATACTGCGCGTCTGGCGCATTACCGATAGCGGCCTGACGCTGCGTGAATCTCATACCTTTTTGCGTCAGCCGGAACGCATAGCGCTGCTCAGCGGCGGCAGTACGCTGCTGGTGGCAGATCGCGACGGCATAGCCCAATGGTTCGATATCGCCAGCGAAACCGGGCCGCATCTGCAACGGATTCGTCAGTTCAGCCAGGCGCGCAATGAAACTCTGCTGTTGACCGAGGCGCACCGGCGCGTTTTCGCCACCTTAAGCCAGACGGGCGAACTGAAACTGTTCGCCAGTAAACAGCAGGGCGCCGTGTTGAGCGACAGGCTTGACGGCGGCGTACTTAACGCGGCCTTCGCGCCGCGCGGCGACGGGCTGCTGGTGGAGCGGCAGGGCGGCTGGCAGCACTATCGCATCGCCAATCCGTGGCCCGATATCAGCTGGCAAAACCTGTGGCGCAAAGTCTGGTACGAACACTATCCCAAAGCGGACTATGTCTGGCAGTCCACCTCCGCCAACGACGACTATCAGGGCAAGTTCAGCCTGGTGCCGCTGGTGACCGGGACGCTGAAGGCAGCCGGGCTGGCGATGCTGTTCGCTACGCCGCTGGCGCTGGCCGCCGCGATGTATACCGCCTGGTTTATGGCGCCTGGCCTGCGCCGCTGGGTGAAGCCGACGATCGAAATGATGGGCGCGCTGCCTGGCGTGGTGATTGGACTGATTGCCGGACTGTGGCTGGCGCCGCAGCTGGCGGACCGGCTGGCGGGCGTGCTGCTCTGGCCGCTGGCGCTGGCGGCGTCGCTGCTGCTCTGCGCCTGGGCTGCGCAAAGGCTGCCGGAAAGATGGCGCAGGCGGCTCTGCGACGAAGGGCGCGAAATCTGGATTCTGCTGCCGGTGCTGCTGCTGGTGACGCTGTGCTGTATCTGGCTGCTGCCGCTGCTGGAGCATCGCCTGTTTGGCGTTAACCTGGCGGCCAGCCTGTGCGGCGGCTACCAGCAGCGCAACCTGCTGATCGCCAGCGTGGCGATGGGCTTTGCGCTGGTGCCGCTGATCTTTACCCTGGCCGAAGACGCTATCTTCAGCGTGCCGCCTTCATTAGGGCAGGGCTCGCTGGCGCTGGGCGCGACCCAGTGGCAAACCCTGACCCGGGTAGTGCTGCCGGGCGCCTCCGCCGGGATTTTCGCCGCGCTGATGATCGGCTTTGGCCGGGCGATAGGAGAAACCATGATAGTGCTGATGGCGACGGGCAACACGCCGGTCACGGAAGGCGGGCTGCTGCAGGGCGTGCGTACGCTCTCTGCCAACGTGGCAATTGAGATGCCGGAAGCCGCCGCGAGCAGCGGTCATTACCGCGTGCTGTTTCTCAGCGCGCTGGTGCTGCTGGTCTTTACGCTGGTGGTAAACACGCTGGCGGAGCTGGTGCGTCAGCGGCTACGCCAGCGCTATGTTCAGGAGACGCAGGGATGAGCGCCGTTAACCGCAATCACCGCTGGCGATGGCTGACCGGCGGCGCTGTAGCGC
>Ga0157364_1008285_pt1 | contig 10775 bp, 5 predicted proteins | sample AttsexASBM2_FD_111476 | JGI IMG/M metagenome (GOLD analysis project Ga0157364, IMG submission 111476) | Fungus gardens microbial communities from leaf cutter ant in Ribeirão Preto, State of São Paulo, Brazil - Atta sexdens ASBM2 | ecosystem: Host-associated > Fungi > Mycelium > Unclassified ... | reverse complement strand
CGCGTAAAATCGAGATGGGGAATGTATTCAGTCGTCTAAATCGCGTTGTTTGAATGCTCGATGTTGCCGCCACACGAGGTTGTATGGTTTGTGACTCACAATGCTGCCGAGTTAATAGAATCACTTTTCGCGCTAGCGAGTCAGTAAGTGGCCATATCGCCAACGAATATTGACGATAAACGACTCGCCTACGGATCACTTCCTCGTAAAATCGAACTGTCGAGTCTACATCTATTTTCAGATTGCCTCTGTGTCCACTGGGTAAAACCTGTTCGACATCGCATTTCGTTTTACGCGCCATTCGATACACTCGATTCTGCTAGCTTATCGGCAATATGTCTCGCCAAAGCACCGTTTCTGATAACGGTTTGGTGAAGAGATTGTAAAGAAAAATGTGCGCTGCGTATATGCCTTTGCGAAATTTGTATTATTTTGATCTATTCAAGCATCTTTCTCTTATATTTTTGTATCGGAAGGATCTCATCAATTTTATTTTTAGAATATTTTTTTTTTTCATAATATATATGAATTGTTCTCCGATATTATTGTATCTTTTTTCTTATATAAGAAACTTCTGGAGAATCTTTGGTTGTTTTAATGCTAATGATTACAAAAATGGCTCATTAATTCTGTTGAAATGTTTTAATCGATGGCATGTGATGCCCGTTTATTGTTTATTGCAAAGTTTATTTTCCATATTGAGAAAAATTTTTGATTGAAAATAGACGAACCAGAAAATACTAATCATACCAATCAAAATTCTGGTTATCTCAACTAGAATTATAATAGATTGAACCAGAAAATTCTAATTTGTTCATTTTCAACTACGATTCTAATTAATACAACTCTTTTGAGACCAGACTCTTTTTCTAATGCATATTTATGCTACTTACTTGTATTGAGCGTTTTAGATTAGATATATTAGAACTATTAGGTCAACATTTTATTAGTTCACTCGCCTGTTATATATGCCTCTTTTTTGCGAAATATCTACGGTATTTAAAGCGAGTCGAGATAGCAAATATGATGGCTTTCTTAATGGCTGCACCCGCATTTATTATATGGGCGTTTAATAGTCTTGTTTTTATTATGTTCTTTCCACACAATCTCATTACTATACAAAATATATTATTTGAACTTCGATCCTTTAGTTTTTTTGATAAAAAAAATTTCTGATTCTCTCTAAACATTATCACATATTATAAACATACAACTGAATTATAGAAAGTCTTGGCTATAAATATAAAACATTCTCATTTATTGCATTTTATTAGAAAAAGTGGTAATAAAACCAAAGGAAAACTAACAAAATATTAAAATTATTAAAAATAAATATTATTTTCCAATAAAATTTTTTTGGCTTTGTTCACGACATTCCATTAATATAGAAAAATAATTGCAATTTCAGTAGGTAGCACTCTCTTTTTTTTTTATTCTACAGTTCATATAAAAATAAAAAAAAGTTTCGCATTTTTTATATCAAAATATAAAAAATGGAAAATTAACTTTGCGAATTTAACACGACATTTTCCCCTTTAAAGTACTTGCAAGAAAATAATAAGTATTATCACTTTTCGCAACAGTTACCGTTAGTACTATTCCAATATTATTCCATCAATAAATACAATTGGAAAAAAATTCCATCTATTAATATTTAATTTTTTACATACTTAAAAAAATTTATTTTCTTTAGAGCATTTACATCAGTTTGTGGGAGTATTTTATACTCTTAAAGCTGTACTTCTTTTTTATGAAATGTGAGTCTCTTATAAGAACACAAAAGAAATTATACAAATAAATAATTAACGTGAACAATAATTTGTCACAGTAATATACTTTTTGCAGCAATTGCATCGGTTGAATACCTTCAAGCATTTTATTTGACATATTCCGATGGAAGCCATCAATCTTTCATCGGCACAAGTTTCGCATCACGAATCATTGATCTTCGGCACGCTCGAATATGGTATCACACAAATCAATCTTATGTCTTATAAATAAAAATGCAGAATCCTGTCTTAAACACATGCCATATGCTTCTGTTACCGTTACTGGTACCTCAATAAGTAACCGTCGCGTCGTGTCGACATCAATTTACGCGGTTGGCAGCGATCGACGGCGGTCGAGCTATCATAAGAAACGATTTTATCGGCTCTGTCGTCATTCGTCACTGCCTGTGCATCTTCCAACGTGTATGTCAAGGAACGTTAACTTAAATGTTAACAGAACATCAATCGTGTGTCTGACAATTATTACGCACCGTTAAAGAAGTTATTAATCCCGCGATGCGGGTCGTGTAACGTTTCCAGACTTACGTTATTAGCAAATGTTAATCATAGAACGGGTAATCTTAAGTACTCGAGTAATTCGTGCCATTTATGTTACACGCAATTTGAACGTGTATGCAATTTGAATGTCTATGTTCTAACATGACTTTAAAATATTGCATTTGACTTAGCAATTGGACGACAATTTTCATCGTCCGTTTTATTATTTAATTCTCTATTTCTTCGTATCTTTCGTCGAATTCATTTTAAGCGTACATCTAATGAAAAAGCAGCACAGTTGTAGTGAGAAATATTAAATTAAAACTTTGTGCGAAACAATGATAACCGTACTCTCTTCTCTTTCTTTCTTCGAAGCATAATGTCTCGTCCCTTGTGTTCTTAATTCGCGCTTCTCTCTTTCGTTCGACGTACGCTAATGATGGGTTGCGAGTATAAGCGCCGATCTATTTAAAGGGGAAATTAACTCAGTCTGAACTCTCAAGAGTGCTAATGAAAAACGTCGGTGTTCGTGTCAGTTGCGAAAATTACTGCGCGCTTTGTGCGTGACATGTTGCGCTCGCCAAGTACCTGTCGATCTGTATAATTAGCATCGCTGATATCATAATCGAAAAAATTTCCGTACACGAGTCGTTAATGCAATCAGTAATTCAGTAAATCACGTATTGCATACATAATACATTGCCTTTTCATTTTTCCAGTTTTTAACATTATTGAGGTCCTGTTTAGTAATGAATTAACTATATATGATTTACACTTAACTATAAGAAATATATAGAACTGACACGCAATACTTAGAGTTCTAAATTACAATGGTTATGTACTGATGGTTATACTGTATAATTTAGAAAATAAGGAAGATTTTTATGAGCAAATTATTATTTAATACACATTTTTTATATATCCAATTTTTAAGATCTTAATTCTGTTTCTTTTAATTTTAATTTTGTTTGTAGATATTAATATGATCTTGAATATGATAATATAAACGCGAATATCAATTAAAATAGGAACGGTTTCTCTTCAAATGAAGAGTCAATATTGAAAAGATTAAATATGCGAATCGTACACCTACATATAAAAGGCATGTAGAAGAAAAAACGAAAAAGCTCACGGGAGGTTCCCCAGCAAAAAAAAGGAAGGCAAAACCGGTTTTATTGCTAAAACCGGAAAGATTTCTTCCGTACACTGTCGCCCAAAACGGACAAATGGGACGAGGTAGTTCGGCCACCGGTTACAGGAATAAAAGAAGAATTTGCGAAAATTGTTATGCATTTGTAGGAGCAACAATGTCACAGGCAATTTATTTCAAAGTTTTTTAATGAAAACAACATAGCATTTTTTTTATTTTATATATTTACATATCTATATAACGTTAATAAAAAATGTGTACAAAGGATTTTTATGAACAAAGAGAATATTAGGAAAATTCAAGAAAAAAAATATATTTTTAATTTATTAATAACATAATCTAGATTTTATAGCTAATTAAGAATACAGAATTTCAGAAGTAATTTTGTGTTCTGAAGCCGAACTCGTAAGTGAAAATGTACACAGATTCAATATTAGATTTTTAACGCATTTTTAACATTTTTTGAAAATTTGGAACTCGATGTGCGAGACATAAAAAAAACTCAAATTAATACTTGAACATTGTAATATAAAAATATTGAATTTTTTACAGCCGGCGAATCTCTGGCGCTTTATTTTTAGAAGTGGTATAGTTGTTCAAAATACGATTGTTCCATGCAGTTCCTGTATATAAAATTTGCATATAGTTACATAAAATTTTATATTTAGTACAAAACTTTACATAAATAACTACATAAGCAACTTATATAAATAGTTTTACTTACAGTGATTCAGTGCACTAAAAACTATGAGTAACTACTCTTCTTTTCCAAATAGCACGAAAAAGATCAAATTTTATAGATCTATGTAATCGTTATATCTTTGAAAAAAGTTTTTTTCAATCAAGAAATATTGCGTTAAGTAGTATCATATTGCATTTGCGTGAAAGGTCGCTTATATGACTTTTAGCAGCGTCACGCCATCGATCGAATGTGTTACATCGATAACCAAGCAATTAAGTTGCTAATAATATAATTTACAACGTACACAGCGGATGAGTTATCGATTTCGCAATGTAGATTTTTTTTGGGAGATGAGTTATTGTCCAAATAAAATTATGCCGATGAGAGATTTTCTTCCCGTGATTATTACGGAGAAAGCCCGTATTACGTTTTACACCAGTCAATTTAAATGTACTTATTAATTGCGTATATTCGATACCTCCTTGTTATAATTGAAGGGCTAAAAATGTACGCAGTTTTTTATCCATGAAATTTAAATGTGAATTATACAAAAGATTAATTAATTTGTACCAACTTCTTATAATATGTTTTATTTATTTTAATATCTTTTTTAATAATATTTAATTCTATAATAAATTTATCTAATAATTTATTCAATAGACAAAGTAAGACAAACGTTTAATATTAGATTATAGATTAGGACTAAGATACTTGGTTAGTGACGTCTAAAGTAACATATATTTTTCGTTAATAGTTTTTGTATCATCTGTATTGCAATAATTAATTTAGAATTTTTCAAAGATGAAAAAATCTCGAGAAAAGAAACGAAGAGAATCTCGATCACAGTATTGCCTAAATGACGATAAATTAAAAAAAAATCATACCGATTATTAATGTAGGATCTTTCAGGTGTTATTAATCGAATCGGTTAACGTTTGTGCGGCTAATAATAATTAATTTGCGGCTACGTTCGTGAACATTTCCGACAAAACGGTAACTATGTTACGTGGTTATTATTATCCGGATTATTAATCAATTCCTTCGTATAAATTATTACTCCTTGGCTGTATGTAATTTCTCTGCTTTATATGCATTTACATGTGTTTTACATGACACGCCGAACAATCAAGGCAATTAAATTTTAATGATACTCTTGTGAATCATTTAATATTTTTTTATTGATATAATATTTTAATTTTTAGGAATTTTAAATTAAAAAATGTAAATGTTCGCTTAAACGCTACTCTGTTATCTATTACTGATTTTTACAATTCAGATGATGTTTACCACTAATTGATTCTATTTTTTGACTTCTTAAATGTAAGCATAATAATCATCTAGTATCGACAAATTGATTACTAACGGTATATTTTATATGCTAAATGTGAATTATTTAATTTTTTAAAATGAGAATTAAAATTGAAAAACAAATCTTATTAATTTATATGAATGTCTTCAGTTAAAACAAAAATAAGTTTTATTTTCCTCGTAAGCGCCGAATTCAACATGCGATAATAACATACCTACTAATTGACAATAATATGAAATACTGAGGATAGGAAATATAGAATAAGAATAACAGGAAACTGGTTTTTAGAGGAAGGATATTTAGCACTGGAAAAAAGTCTTGCATGAATTGAAATTCTAATGGAAAATGAGTAAATCAAAATTTTCTATAGTTAAACCTATTAATATTATTTTAGTTGAAGTAACCAGATATCTAATTGTGGTGATCAGAATATGTTAGTTCGTTTTTTTAGTTAGTTCGTTCGTTTTTCAGAATTTTTTTTCAGTGAATATATTCTAATAAATTGGTTGGCACGCGGTGCTCGGTGTGAAGTTTTGTATACCAGCGGCGATGCTATGTATGCAAGGTCGCTGTTCTGTGAGCAGATAAACAGTTTAACAGTGAGGCAAGCCGCTTCGTGCATTGTCTTATCTTTCGAGATACGGTAGCGTCAAGTGTGTTGGAATGGAACAATTCTCACGAATAATTCTCTATTGTATTAAATATTCCGTGATGGCAACGAACGGTACGGCGTGTTATCTTCCAAGATGCGAACGTGTCAGATACTAAACGATAACCATCTCTCATGAGTAACTTCCGATCAATTTGCACGATGAATTGTATATATGACTTCAGCGATTTATTTATTATATTAAATATTTCATAATAATGTGATACAGAGCATTTGAAATCTATTTTTGCCTTTTTGCCACATATAGTCATAAACATAATAATAGACTGCGCACTCCAATAATGTTGTCACTATCACTAGAAGGAATGAGATAGTTTGAAGCATATCTCTCTCTCTCTCTCTGTCTCTTTCTCTCTTTCTCTCTCTCGTTTTCTCTTTAATATCGAGTTGAAAAAAGATATTGGTTGTGTTTAGCGAAAGAAGCAATTTTACAACTATTGTAAAGTTTTTTAATATGATTGATCTTGCTCTTAGTTCCTCATTGAATCTAAATTTATTTCTATAAAATCATATCAAAGAATCTTAATCAATTACAAAACTGCTTTTCTGTTAAATCTATTAATAGAGTTGAACAGAGATATATTTCGTTCTTTCTAACGAAGCACAGGAGTAAGATTAGGGAATTCGCAGGAATTCTGTACACCTATTACATCTATACGTTATAGCACAGTAGTATTGTTTATATTCAAGTTTGTTTTTATTCTCGCAATGAGACTCAAGCAACAAACATTAGCAACGAGCGACGAGCGTCGTCGTGCTGTTATTGCTTCTTTTGAGACACGGTCGCGAAAAGTTAAAAGAAAATGTTCGTTACAAATAATAATTATCGATTCGTACGATTAACTAATTTCGGTGATTTATTAAATATTTCGTAACGGTGAATAATACGATTTGTATCTAATGTACATAGTAGCTCGAGATCTATTGTTTTGCGATGTATTGCAAGAGCTGTTTATACGTGGTCGTTGTGTTTTCATTCGCGCGATGAGACTCACAGACAGTCAGGCAGCAGCGCAAATCGCTCTGTATGTCTCTTCGTTATCATCTTTCGAAACGCGATCGTGCGATTATTCTCTTGGAATATTTAGCCGCTATGCTTATTCGCTACGAACATTATCGATTATTATACGAACATTAACGTCGGGAGTGTTGAGAAAAATGCGAGTCGTATTCAGGTAATTAATACGAGGGTGATCGTAACTGTCTTTTTGCAAGTGATTGGTGTGTGATTGCATGAGCTAAACAGATTAACATTGTATAATCTTGAACATAAGATAAGAGATATATATGAAATTTAATAAAATAATTTTCTTATTTGCAGAACATTCTAATTAACAGATTTTAGGTTAGTAATTGATAATATTTGTGCGATATAATAATTACCGTTTTTTCAAGATTCGCTATTGTTGCATGAAAATATCGAGAATTATATTTAGTTTAGTAAAAATTATACTCTCTAAAAATGAACAGTGTATTATCACTGACTTTAGTGCTTCACTTATAACTGATATAATCATCAGTGAATATTTGTTTTTCAGTCATAATATACTGATTCACTTTTAGAGGTTATGATTTTCTGCAGATTCATCTGTAGAAATCATAACTTCTACAAATGAATACGCGCGTGCGCGCGTGTGTGTGTGTGTGTGTGTGTGTGTGTGTGTGTGTGTGTGTATGTGTATTATTAAGTGTAGCACTAAAGTCAGTAATAATTATTGATTCACTTTTAGAGAGTAGTATAACTCCGGTATATATGCTGCATCAAAAACTAAATTGATTAAGTATTATTTACTATTTTTAAAGGTAAACGAGTTGTATTAGTAAAAACTTTGTATTGTCTACTACTATGAAAAAAATATTAAAAATCCGAAATACTTATTTTTTGTATTAAAAAAAGAATTTTTTGAAACCCTTGTATATCCCATAGGGGTGGGATATACGGCTATTCATAGGGGGAGAAGGGTATGTTATAGTTTATGAAAAATTTACAAATAATGCTTATAAATAAGACGTAAAAAAATGACACAATAACTTAAAAAATATGTTTACAAAATTTTATTAAGAAGTAAAATGAAAAATGATAAATACATGAAGTATTGATAAATACATGAAATAGTAATAGATAATAATTACAATTTTCCAACATGTATTACAAGTGTTATTACATGAGGTACATATTTTCATGTTTATTGTATTTAGTGCACTGAATCCAATCTGAGCATTTTGTATGCTTTGGGCATAAATTCCACCTGCTAAAAATGCATATATCCCACAGGTGAGATATACAAGACAACAAATTAAACAAAGAATACAAAAGCAAAGCACTTGCATTTTACTATATGCATTATACAATATGCTTTACTATTCCTCTACACTTATGTATCACAAAATAACCACTAAGTCTTCTATATGCCTTACAGTAATCATTTTATGTAGATTACAATTTATGATGACTACTTATTATAGTGACAAATCGATTCAACTCACAATAATTTCATTAATATTGACAGTAAGAAACTGAAATCATAACAATATTAATATATAACAAGGCATGTACATGCACAAAGGCATGTAATTGAGTAGGTGGAAAAATTATCCCCATTTTTTCTCCATTTTTTCTGATTTTTGAGGCGTAAATCTCAGCTTTGCTGGAGTTATCCTGATGATGAATATTGTATCATAGAGACCTTTACACTTATCAGTTCGTAGTGATTTATATTTCATTGATAAAATATTTATTTAGTTTTTCGAATTTATACGATATATTTATGCGAAATAAAAGTAAGTTGACATTTATGAAACGCGATACGAAAATATTATTAATATTTAATTTACTTTATTTTCTCTGCTCTTTTCCCCAGATATAATAAAATATAAGATCTGCATTTTGATTTCTCTCTTTCTAGAAATAAATATTATTAAAAATATATAAGGAAATAATATTGTACTTAGAGATTTTTTAAAAATACATGCCAAGTATAAATTGAAGAAGGATAAATATATCAATATAAAAATATATGTATATACAGAAATTATGCAAGCCAAATTCGTTTTCTAGTAATTATGATTGCTACTTATTTCAATACTACTAACTTTTCGTACACATATTTATATTCGTACATATATTTTTATTATCAACCTTTTTTTATTGAGTTAACACATGTTTTTATTTCCATAGGTACTTTGGATTTTTTTTGTTCAAAAAATAAATTTTTTTTCTGTTCTAAGTTTTCAAAAGATCTAGTAAAATTCAGGATTATTTTTCAATATCTCTGCTACATTCCCAAATTAATTAAGTTACATTGTGCCAAGTTATTTAACTTAAATGATAAAATCTTTATTTAATAAAAATTGAAATTTGTGCGTCAAGAGATTTGAGAGTGAAATTTTGAAAATAAAAAAAAGATTCATCTGTACTTACGAAGAGTTATGTAGGTTGTTCGCTTTGTTGTAATTGTTTAAATTTCTTCTTTCTTCTCCCTCTTCTCTCTCTCTCTCTCTCTCTCTCTCTCTCGCGTGAGTCTACTGTGCAGCGAGAGCGACGAGATCTCTAGGTGGCCGTGAAGCTTCTCGTCGCCCATTCGGGATATATTGCGCTGAGTCACGAGACCGTAACGAATCATCGCCCGCGGCGGCCGCGCGCCAATGCTTGGATAATTGATAATCCAATTCCTTCGGAACGAGATCGAGATCATTCGATGGTGGATTTTGTCCCGTATAGATCATGGGATCTATACTGCGTTGAGGACCACTCCTCGGAACGTATAGCCAGCCCAGCGTGACGTCTTGACGAGTGACTTCTCTCTTCGCGGACAGCAACTCTCCGTTCCTTTTATGGTGCATTTACTTGGAAGCGGCTAGAACTGTATTTGGCATTAAGAATTTAAATTTGTAAGGAAAATGGCGAATGCGCGATCAACACTTGAATTGATCTAGGAATTCTTTTGTGGAAAATGCATTCTGAAATGGTCTCTGTGAACAAATTAATCATTCAAATTTTTCTTAAAAACAATTATTGATTATATAAATTCATGATATTTCTAAATTAATTTTTAATATATCAATTTTACTTTTTCTCTGTAAAATATTTTATGAGTCATTGTAGAAGAAATTTATTAAATAGTTTTTATGTTTCTCTTCCAGCAACTGTATCTCGATTTAGATTTTTGCTTTATAAATCAATTGCAAATTTTTTGATGCATATACACACCGAACGTTGGGCAAGTCTTACGAAACAGTCCGTGAAATCGCTCGTGCAACCGGGCGGTATTTGTTTAGAGATTGACGCGATGACACTTCATGCCGTTAAATTTTTCGACTAAGCGCCGTGGTTGACACCTCGCGATAAACGCTACGCAAGCATCCTTACGCGCCGCAGGTGTTCCATCCGTGGTTAGGTTTATGAAGTCACTTCGGGTGCCTGAGTGCGCGCGCAGTAACCAAGCATGACAAATGGTTAGTGTACATTGGCTTGTGAGCAGGCTCTGCTCTAACGCTCGGCTGACTTATGCGTCTTGGAAATGTCTAACCTGCCGCTCCATTGTCAGGCCAGTAGCGCGCAGCCGCGTGTAATTTTCATTAGTTAATAACGTGTGTACACATCAATTCATGCCGACGATTTCATTCGGCTGCATGTGGCAGAAACGAGTCCAGGCGGCGATTCAGAAAGTTTCTGAGTCTCTGATTTCTGTTTTGGT
>Ga0157364_1008284_pt1 | contig 10775 bp, 2 predicted proteins | sample AttsexASBM2_FD_111476 | JGI IMG/M metagenome (GOLD analysis project Ga0157364, IMG submission 111476) | Fungus gardens microbial communities from leaf cutter ant in Ribeirão Preto, State of São Paulo, Brazil - Atta sexdens ASBM2 | ecosystem: Host-associated > Fungi > Mycelium > Unclassified ... | reverse complement strand
ATTCAAAGCTTATACACACACGCACGCACGCACGCACGCACGCACGCACGCACGCACGCACGCACGCACGCACGCACGCACACACACACACACACACACACACACACACACACACACACACACACACACACACACACAGAAGTATTAAAAAAATTCCTCTTAAATATCTCGAAAAGCATTTCTGAGAAAAATATTTCATACAAAAGTTGTGTAATTTAAAATAGTCTATTTACTAATCGTATTAGTTTGAGCTTGGATAACTAAGATTAGATCAAGATCAAATTGATTTTTTTTAATGGAACACTCTATTTTTTATGCCAAAATTGAATAACTGATGACAAGAGCTTTTCAAAACACTATAATAAAGTCATTTTCCATTAAATACGTCTTAAATTATAAAGCTTGGAAATTACAGTACCGCCGACATTAGCATTACCCAACGTGTCCAACCGACTAAAATCTCTTAATGTTGTTCAGAAACATGTCCTGGATAATATTTATGAGATTAAGATCATTGGAGATTATTTCTCTTATATTCATTTTTGCACTAAAAATTTATTTAAAAAAATGAAAATAAGAGGTACTCTAATGGTCTTGACAAATATTATTCAAGTCACGATCCTGAATAACATTTACGAGGTTTTAGTCGTCGGTCAGACATTTTTAGTAGTGCTAATGCTGGCGGGTATTATAACTTTTAAATCTTATAACTCAAAAAGTACTTAATAAAAAATAACTTTATTATAATGTTTTGAAAAACTCTTGACACCAGCTATTAAATTTGGCATAAAAATAGGGTGTTCCATTAAAAAAAAATCGATTTGATTTTGACGGTCAAACTAATAAGATTAGTAAATAGATCATTTTAAACTTTTGTACAAAACATTTTTCTTAGAAATGCTTACTTTTCAAGATTTTTTTCTTATATTATCAGGCTTGTTTTCTCCTATGTAAAGGTCAGTTCAATATTTGTAGGAATGCGTTCAAGAATTCAGGATATATCACTTTATCCTTATTCATCAAATGTTAAACAAGGATAAAATAACAGAGCACTGGGTGAAAATTTCTGAACACAGTTCTGCAAATATCGAACTAATTACAACTCAGCAAAATTCCCTTGAGAGATAAGAATAAAAAAATTGCACTAGCCTATGTATTATCGATTTTGTTGTTTATGTCAGAAAGTTGATTGCAATAATTTGTAATCCTGATAAATGTGACGCAGTATGTCTGTAAGAAGACTTTTAAAGACACGATAAACTTTTGATAAAAGTAGTTTGATAAAAATAGTAACATCATTGTACATAGGTAATCATTGTACGCTCATTTGTTGATTACCAAAGCATTAACAAATGAGCGCAACAAAAAATATAAATATATTAGTAGCATAATAAAAAAATTTTATTAGTATTTATTTAAAAATACTAATAAAAAGTTTTTAATATTTAAAAAAATTGTTTAATATTACCTACTATTAAACATTCTCAAAAACTGGAAATTGTTTATAAATAAAAACGTTAATTTAATTTATTTTAAATATTAACTTCTCTCCATTGATAATTATGATAAAAATCCATGCATAGTTAATAAAGTGTATGTACATGCACTCGAGTGTGATTGAAATTCGCATCACATAATCAATCGATAATATACCGAAATAAAAGACGATAAAAAATTCGATTATTCGGCTGGCTGTTATTTCGCGTATAATACAAACAATTGAAATTAATACGCGGCACGATCTGAATTTTGTGTGTCCATAAAATTAATTTCGTGCTCCAGTTAAGACCATATTCATCCGACTAAGTTTGCATTATAGCGCCAAACGCTTTTAAACCTATCCATGCGCGCGAAAAAGTGTATCAATTAGATTAGATTTTTGACATATGTGGTTTTATTTGATCCGGAAATGAAGAAATCCTTCGAAGATGGAAATGACTAGTACAAAAAAAAATGTTCTCTGATATTCGATATCCGACATGCTAATGCGCGATGGAGAATGGTGTTAATTTGCATGTTGCATTCGAAATTAATAAGAATTTTCTTGCTATTATGATAAATAGGCGAAGATCTGTCACCCGCGGCACACTCGATCCTCTCGATTCATTCATTTCGTAATTATTCTCCAGTTCGCACTTCTGTCGTGCCTCCATTTTTTGATTTAATGGCGCGATTGGTCTCGCTGGGAAATAAAATTAGCATAGACATAAGTGGCCACAATTTTTTACGACCAGTTAGGGAATCAGGCCTCGGGCGCTCATTATCGTGCTATTATGCGACAAAAGTTGCGCGCATTAATCCGTCGCGGAAGGGTTCAACTCTAATGTCATGCAAATTCTTCGTTAAACATTCAACCATTTAAAACTATAAGTCATATGCAATGGTTGCTGCTGATCGATTCGCAACTGTTTCTGGAAATGTATATTGGCAATCATGCCGTTTAATTAGACCTGTAATGATGGATGATTAGCGGCTAATCATACTATTGAATATCCATGCAAATCGGGAAATAGAGATCATAATTTACTGTGGATCTGTACGTGGATATATTCGTTCTAGATTTAATTGAAAGACCTAATTTTGAGATATCGCAAATATTTATCCTAAATTAATTCGATAATAACAAGTTAATAATTTAATTAATAAAAAGATTTTTAAAAATACAACAACGAAAAATAGCAATATTATTATAAAATTTGTCAAATTGATAAATTTAACAAAATTAAATTCGTTTCAGTTGATCCACGATTTGTCAAAAAATTCAGAATAAAATTTTATTCATTATAATTTTACGTGTCATGTAACATAAAAAGTATTTAGAGAATCAGAACGTACACATATTTAAAATATATATATATTAAAATACACATATGGAATATAAAATTAAATCCTGAAATCCGACGAAAATTGCATATCACCTAAAGTGAACTTTAAACAGCACATAAATTTATATATAACATTCTATTTTGAATTTTGACATAAATTATAGATCGTCTAAGTAGATATTAATTATTAAATCTATATTATATATATATAATGTAATACACTGATTATCACTTATATATTATTGATAAAATATTTTGGTATTAATATTTTCTACAAACAATGTTATGTCGTGAACATTTTATATGGAATCGTATTTCTAGAAATATGAAGATTTAAAATAAATCTTTCAGTTACGACCATTTAAAATAAATCTTCTATTACTTTAACCAGATTAAGTAATTAAAAGAACTGAGATAATTCTGGAGAAAGATATTTTTATGAAAGGATTGAATTATTGTATCATTTTTTTTACATTTATATTCTGATATCACATTTCGTTGAAAGGCAGTAATAAAATCCTCGTTGAGGATAAATGAGTACTAACTGCGTTATTATATCAATTATAGTTATAATAATATTATTAGTGCGCTCATTTATCATTCTTAAAAATCTAAATTTAGACACACTACATCTTATCAGAATAAATCAAATAAGAATAAATATTAAAATAAGAATACGAAACAGAATGATGTACGATTTATGTTTGCAACGTAAAAATGTCTACCTTATTTCCTCAAAATTATCTGAACAGTTAAAAGAAGATTTGACATCCAGAAATATAATTTTTCATATAAAGTTTCTTTTAGAAAGCATAGATGTTACGTGGAATCGTAACGTATATTTATCCTTTTAGGAAACATGGATAATATTATACAATAATATCTTATTCGTTGACGTTAGCAATTGTAAAGAACATTTTATATCATCGGAAATATCTAGTAGAATACATCTTCGCGAAACGAGAAACGTCGCGGCGCTTGACGTTTTAATTTATCTCCAATGCCATGGATTGAATCGCATCTTGGATGCATCAATCGAAGAGGTACATCCCAGTGAGTCGAACCAGAATTCCTCACTCGATTTCCATTACAAAACGAAAAAAAGAAAAGCGAAAAAGTTTCATCGAGCGATCCGCAGGTAAAAAGCAGGGCAAAAGCACTGACAACTCTCGTTCACGATCTCTATCGTTCTCAGCATCGAGATAGAAGAGACCGAAGGTGCGTTAAGTGGTGTCCCCTCGTGCGTCCCATTGTGCTGGCGCGCGTCTAAGTTAATCCCGCGTACCTCGATGCGGCCGATAAACTCCGGGTTAAATAAGGATTAGCGCGCTGACTCGGCGAGAACTGGCGGGTCGGTTTTACGAAAACTCCTTCTCGGAAAAACCGCGAGGAGAAACGCATCTCGTGTGACTAGCTAGATCAATATCGAGGCGCATTAAAAGGCGTGGAACGAGGGGCGAAGATAATCGAGAATCGTCATCGTGGATTATCTCGTTGAAAATTAACCGACGAATGTTCCGAGCTTATCTGAAGATTATATGTATGTTTATAAAAAAACGCACACAGCAATTGCTCACAATGATCGCTCAAATTCGAAACTATTGCTTAACGATTGATGCTTAATAAGATATAATATGTAATGTAATCAGATATACAGAGTTAAGAATAATAATGATCCAGATATAATATTCGCCAATAATAATCAAATTAAAATAATGATGTTACTAACATACTTTGATATTGTATCATTAACTTTAATTGTGAATCGTAATTTGATGAATAATTAAATATGTATAAATTTGTATCTGTATACAACAATTTATTACGTTAATACATGTCATACATAAATATGTATGTTCAGTTATTGTATTTATCAAATGATAATTTACAATTAAAAAGTATTATACATTGCTTGTGAATATAAAAATATCTTAGCAATAGCATTATTTCATAAATGTTTGTTAATAAATAAAATTCTAATGTAACTCATCAACCTTAACTTATACACAACCCCTATTCTTGTCAGAACCTATTGTGACAAACGATAGAATAAAAAATGCATGCATAAATGGAATATATTCAAAGATAATATATAGTATAGCAATAAATATATAAAAGTTCAAAAATTTTACTCTAACAATAAATTACAGCTTTCTCTTAAAATAAACTTCATAAATTTAAAAAATTGGACTTTTTCATTTTCACTATGTAATGTCAAAGATAAACATTAGTTAAAGAAAATCAGAAATATATAGAAGATATACATATATTTGAAAATATTTATATTATATCAATATTAAATATTGAGTCTCATTCGATCGTATATGTGAAGACACAATCCTCAGTAGAGATAAATGTCTTTAACGCTCTAAGCTGGATCTTAAGTGCTTGTATAATTCTAGGTGAATTTATATGGATACTACGTATGTAATATTGCTTCTTTAAGCTGCGTGCTGAAATGATTTTTCGGTCTTAAAACGCAATCTCTAAACTAAACTAGCAGCAATATTAGGAGTTAAATTGACTATTAGCAGTTTAATAATTTGATGCTTTGCATCTTAAACTTCGCATCTTTAATAATGTTGAACGACATATTAAAATCTGTAAATAATTAATTCTTATTGCGAAAAATATTACCTCGGCCGGAAGTCGAATCTCCTGCATTCCGTGCGAGCGTCTGAAGACCTTTCATAGTCTATCGAGATCTTAGTAATATTTTTCGTAATAATTGCTGTGTATATAGGAACAATGTCTTTTTCTTATATGTCAATATATTTATTTATCATATTTTATATAACACATCATATTTATTTATGTATCATTTACATCTTACATATACTGTTAAAAATAAAACGTTAATTTTAACTTAAAGACGTATAATGGATTTTCTGACATGCAAAAATGTTAATTTTAACATTATTGCATGTCTCAGAAAGTCCATTATACGTCTTTAAGTTAAAATTAACATTTTATTTTTAACAGTATAAAATTATAAATAGAATATTCTAATTCATACATTTTCTCTCTCTAAATAAATTTTATAGAGTCAATTTCAAATAAACTATTCCAGTCAGAGAAACGCCATGTAATTTACAGTATTGAATTATGACGAGCAGAATACACATGAAGTCACGCCGATATACAACAAATATATTCACTTACCGGTCGATGTACTGCCTCTGCAACTCGATAAGCTTCTCCCTTGTGACTGTTCCATTGCTCCAAAATTCAGCACACTAATATAACAAAAAGTTAAAAAATTCAAAATAAAAAACATGTATAAATATGTATTTAAAGATACATATGTATCAAAATGCACATAGAATTATAAATAAAATTGTATTTTGAAGTCTGAATTATATATTATTGTATATATTTAAAATGAGCTTTCTTCTCTAAAGACTTTATTTCAACAATGTGTCAAACAATATATTAATAAAATACATGTTATATCACTACAAATGATACAATATTGAATCACGACAAGCAGAATGTATGAAATTACATCAATATATAATACTATAAATATATTAACTTACCAGTCGATGTATCTGCAACTCAATGAATTCTTTTCTTGACTGCTTCACTGCTCCAAATCGCACTAATATGACAAAAAATTGAAGAATTAGCAATACATATGTACCTAAGTAAATTAATAAGTCATGATAATGCTAAAAACGTTAATAAACCGTAAGTGATTGGTGTCATCATTTGTGAATGTCACATAACCAAGGTGAAACATCCGATAGTCCACCCACCGTCGTTTTCCGCCGACTTGATTCGTGCACTCGTAACAGACTGACAAGTAACACGGAACACGATCATCCGTTGTCTCATTCGACCCTCTCGTATTTCTCACCGAGCTAACGATCAACACTACCGATGTGAACGCGACGCGTAAACATGTCGGTCGTTTATTGTCTCGCAATTTCATCGAACTTTAGCAAGCACTCCACGCGCCGAATATCTCAGTCGCGAGTACTTGAGACAAGTACTTGAGACAAGTAGTTAACGTGATACAACTATCTGCAATAGAAGCTGACATTCTGATGGTTTTTGCATTCAAAGTACGCCCAAAATACGATCGAAACAAGCAACGCGAAATGGCGACCCCCCGCTGTGTCGAATGATGCCGATACTCGCGCTAACTTCACGATGATACAGGATTCACGAATTGCGCGGGAATTTGATCGATTTTATTGGCGATTTTAAAATCGGTCAAATTCCCGCGCGTTAAGAGGTCTGTTTTTTTATTGCTGCACTTTCTGAACTAGTACACACAGTGCAATAAGTTGAAGTGAAACAAATATACGTTTATTTCACTTCAACTTATTGCACTGATTCAGAGTGCAGCAATAAAAAACGGACTTATAATGTTCGTGAAGAACTCTGTCGTAAAGTTAGCGCGAGCCGAATCGGCAATATCATTCGACGAAGCGGGGAAGAGGAGGAAAGGAATCGCCATTTCGCGTTGTTCGTTTTGAGCGTACTTCGAACGCAAAAAGCATCGGAAATGTCGGTTTTTATTGTGAGTTGTGTTGTGTTAACTCTTGAATACATCACGAGCGTGATATTCGGCGCGCGGGGTGTCACTAAATTCGACGAAATCGCGAGATAATAAACAACCGTCATGTTTATGCGTCGCGTCTGGTTTATCGTGAACTTGGTTTACGGTGAGGAGTGCGGGAAGATGACGTTAATTATTTGTCGCGAATCTGTCACAAGTGCACAAATCATGGCGAAATCAATCGACGATGGACAATCGGATGTTTCACGTTGGTTATGTGGCACTCACGAATGATGATGTCGACGACAAAAGCGCGGAGAGCGCGGATAAACCGTTTGCTGTATCACATTAATTACTCGTCCTGCGACGCGAGGGTGATAAAACATTCGATCGATAATTTGGCGATAAATCTTGATAACTTGACGTGGAGGTTACACTTCGTGTTTACGCGTTCTCGGTGCATCGTGAGATAAAATAAACGCGTCGGTAGTGTTATGTGAGGTAATCGGGCGGTAATTGTGTTGTGCTAATTCGTGCGATGGAGCGTCTTGGACGATGAAGTATCTGAGAATAATGGAGCAGTCAAGGGAGTTCATCGAGGCGGTACATCGACAGGTAAATGAATATTTTTTTTGTATATTGCTGTAATTTTTCATTGTTTGTCATTTAATACTTCATTATCATAGCGATGTTCATACATTTTACATGGCCTGACACGTTGAAATAGTTTTTACAAAATTTAATCCAATTTCATTTTAGAGAATTTAACATATAATTCAGAATAGAATTGCATAAATTGCATTTATAATTTTGTATATCGTGCATTTTGATACGTTTTAAATGTATATTTATACATCTCAAGCAGAATATAAATCATCATATCATAGAAATGAAGTCAAAATCATTACTAAGAATATTAATCAGTTTTTTACGGTTCAATGTCATTTTAGCATGATTTATTAATTTGTATTTCTAATTCTTCAATTTTTTGTCGTATTAGTGCGATGAAACATTTGGAGCAGTGGAGCAATCCAGGAGGAGCTCATTAAGTTGCAAAGAATATATCGACTGGTAAGTTATTATATTTGTTATATTGATGTAATTTTATATATTCTGCTCGTCATAATTCAATACTGCATCATTATAGCGATATAACATGCATTTTGTGGTTTGACACATTGTTGAAATATAGTCTTTAGAAAGCTAACTTTACATAATAATTCAAACTTCAAAATAGAATTTTATTTATAATTCTATGTGTATATTTTTTGATACCTCTAAATGCACATTTTATATATGTATTTAGTTTTCAATTTTTTTGTTATATTAGTGCGATGGAGCAGTGGAGCAGTCATGGAACGACCTCATCAAATTGTTGAGGTGAATACATCGACTGGTAGGTGTAATATTTTGGGTAATTTGTTATACATTGATGTAATTTTATGTTTCTATTCACCATGCTTCAATACTTATTATAGTATGACATGCATTTTTTTATATGATTTGTCACATTGTTGAAATAGAGTTTTTAGAAAATTCACTCTAGAGAAGTTTTATTTTAAAGAATTTATAATTCAAACCTTAAAATAGAATTTATTTATATTCTGTGTACCGTACATTTTAATACATGTTTTTTAAAATGTATATTTTATATATACGTATGTATTTTTAATTCTTTAATTTTTTGTTATATTAGTGCGATGGGATGTTGGCATGATGCAGTACCCATCTGAGCGCAGTATCTATCAATGGAGCTATCAAGGAAGAAGCTCATCGAGTTGCAGAGGCAGTACATCGATTGGTAAGTGAACATATTTGTTGTCAGCATAACTTCATGTGTATTCTGCTCATGATTCAATGCCATATATTACCTGGCATTTCTCTGATTAGGATAGATTATCTTACTTCCAAGAAAAAGTTTCTTTTTTATTTCCAAATATAAACTTTACGAAGTCGACTTCGTAAAGTTTATATTTGGAAGTAAAAAAGAAACTTTTTCTGGATTTTTAATTTTTTATTCACATCACCCACTTTGTTAAAAAAGAGGCATAATCTTTGGTTTTGTGGACAAAATAATTTGATTGTCCCCTTCTTCGGTTTTATCAAAATAATTTAACCAATGCTACATAAGTAAGGCAAAAGTATAAGTTTGTGCAAAAGTAAGGGGCGCTTTTGACTATTTTCTCGCATTTGACGAAAAGTTAAATATCTCGGAGAAAAGAAATCTTAAAGAGGTTTTCTACCACGCATTTTAAAGCATGAAGATGAGATTTTAAATCTGCGTTTAAATCTTTTGTTTCAGTAAACAAAATTTGATATAAAAGTATTTTAAAACAAGCTTTCTAAGCTTTAAAAAAGTTTTTTGAAAAAATTTGATAATTTTTCGCAAAGATATTGTATTTTTTATTATATTGTATGAAATTTCATTGTGTAAAAACTTACTTTTTCTAAAATGTTTTTTAATTTTGAAATTAAAAAATATACAGAAAAAAAAAACAAAAGAGAAAAAATCTACTTTAGGATACTTTCATATTAAATTTGTTGATTGTTTTATTAAACTGTAGCACTTTAAAATAAGACAAAAACATTGCAAAGATATTATTTTTCAATTTTATATAACTTAGGAACAAAATATCGTAGACAAAAGATTCAAACGTAGATTTAAAGTCCTATCTTTACGCTTTAAAATGCGAAAATCTCTGAGATTTCTTTTCGCCGAGATATTTAACTTTTCGTAAAATGCGAAAAAATGGTAAGTGCCTAATAGTTTTGCACATGACTGTATTTTTAAATAATGGCTATCCATTTTCTTTTATTTTTTCTACAATTAAAAGAAGCTTAAATATTTATCATTAATATGATATGATTAATATGATTAATTTAATAATTTAACACATATCATATTAATAATTTAGCACATAATAATAATTTGACATTACATAAGAATAAATCTGAAATTAACTTTACGAAGTTTGCTTTAAGAAATCTATAATTGTCATTGAAACAGAATCTTGTAATTTTATGCATTTGATATGCGATTTCTTTAAATATTCCATTTACGTGTGCATTTTCTCATCTTTCTATCATTTGTCACATTAAAAAATATGGATACTGACTATTCTGACAAGGAGTTATTAGCTCTGAAGTGAACTTTGTAAAATTCTTTTTAAAAGATTGCATCATCAACTATCGAAATTCTATAGATATGTAATTTTGTATAAGTTTTATGTTGGTACATATATTTTTAGATTTCGTATATGTATTCGTATCTTGTCCTTCAATTGTTTGTTGTATTACGAGAATACTTTGCAGAGATAGATTATTAGCTCTGAAATAATCTTTAGAATTCATACGTATATAATGTATCAAAAATGAATATATATATATATATATATATATATATATATATATATATATTTTTTTTATATATATTATATATATTT
>Ga0157364_1008283_pt1 | contig 10776 bp, 1 predicted proteins | sample AttsexASBM2_FD_111476 | JGI IMG/M metagenome (GOLD analysis project Ga0157364, IMG submission 111476) | Fungus gardens microbial communities from leaf cutter ant in Ribeirão Preto, State of São Paulo, Brazil - Atta sexdens ASBM2 | ecosystem: Host-associated > Fungi > Mycelium > Unclassified ... | reverse complement strand
TAAACAGAAAAATTTATTTGAAATTAGATTATAAAAGCACTGTCAGTATATTATTTCTGAACATCGCATATCCAAGTTGTGCAGATATTGAGGTAAGAGAATCGAAAGAGAGAAACGATAAAACGATACATATCCGTATATACGTCGTAACGATATTTCCTTTACCACCGATGGAGAAACAGTATTTCTCCAGGGAAGCGAAATTGGATCCGGCGTTAACCTCAATGGAAGACTCCGAGTTTCTTTGAGGTGACGACAGGGTTGAAGATAATGCAGAGGAACTTGCAGTTATTCAGATGCTCGCATACAAGCCCGAGATATATAATCTCATTACAGACAAGATGCTTCGAGATGTTCCCTCGAGATTCTTCAAAGAATCAGAATCAATGAGAGAGAGAGAGAGAGGTTGTATTATTCCTTACGTAAGAGCTAGTATCCCCTATATAATTGCTCAAGACGCAATTGTGGAATTATTATGGTGAAAGTAGTGCAAGTCCGTAATTTGCTTTCAAGAAGACTTTGAATATAAAGTTGTACTTTAAGAATCTTACAAATTATGAATTCACTTCATTCTTGCTTTCAATTACTATCTGTTTAAATTTAAAATAACTTAGGTTAACAATATATGTACAATATGTATCTTATGAAAATATATTAAATAAAAAAAAATGTGATTTAATATATTATTTTGACAATTTTATAAACTCTCCTAATATCTTACATATATATACATATATATATATATATATATAACAAAAATTGTTTATAATTATAATAACTTTGGCTATGGGGAATTAGTGTATTATATGCGCGATAAATTTTTCAAGTTATTAAATTGTATCTTACATATTTAATATTATTAATTTGTATACATTGTTTCGGCTAACTTTTTAGTTATCTCCAGTACATATAGATGAATCCATGTAATTAGATGAGCGATGAGCATAAGACGTATAAAGTTACGGTATCCACATGTTTTTCATTAATTTAAGTATGTGCAATGTTTTCATGTAGTCAATTACCTATACTATAAGAATTTTTTCAGAATTTTTAGTGCTGCATTTATTTTTATCATCATGAAAAAATACGATATTAAAAAATTCTGAAAAAATTCTCAGAACTTTATGAGAAAAAATAAGCAATTTTTGTTTCTTACTATTTTTCTGTAAAGTTGATTTTTCTGTAAAGTTGATTTGAATAAAAAATTATTGAAGACCAATATTCGGCAATTTTTAGTAATTAATATCTCGTTAACCATTGCAAAAATTGCAAAATGGTAGAGAACTTTTCAACTCAATTTAGTCCGTTCTATCTATAAAAAGCGCTTGGCAGAAGTTTCGCCAGACACCCTGTATATAGTTTCAAATAAAAAAATATATAGTTTCAAATTTTTTAATATCTCAATACAAATGTTTTTTAAAACAATTTATAACACTGTTAAAATTGAAAATACCAGTATATTTATTTTCGAAATAAAATATCAAAACTATAATATTGTTGTTCTCTCCTCTCTAAGCTTGTATACTTTCGAAAAGAATCTTGGATGGTTGAGAAGAAAACTTGAAAGTATTTCTACAAATCCTGATCTACGATCCTGTTTGATTTCAGTTGTCGATTGTTTCGAAATAAAAAGCACAGTGATAAAAGATACATCATTTATCATTTTCATCAAATCAAAATATTCGCTTATATCTATTTAATATTTTCTGACGCTTTCAGAAAATCAATTGAAACAGAGGAGAATTGAAAGTCTGATCAAATTTTGTATTGTGCAATGATTTTTTCATATAACATAATTTATATCGTAGATTGTCATACAAAAATGCAGAAAAATTAAATATTCTATTAAAATTGAATATAAAATTGAATATTTGGTGTTTTCCAGCAAGGACACAGTCAGACACAGTATAACATAGTGAATCATTACGTCTTTGTTGTTTGCCTACGTTAAACAAGAATGAAACGATTCACTATATTATACAGTGTTTGACTATATCCTGCAAAGCACCCATTATATTCGATATTACGGAATGTCATCGGCACCCGCCATTATTGTACTAAATATCTAATTAACTCTCTAATGCGCTTTATGAACTTCGTACATTGTAACATCAAAGTGAATAACCTGTGGGCGAATTGTAATTGTCTTACAAAAAAACTTAATCGACTCTCTCAGTCTAGTAATTCTAATATTATACCTCAATGAATATAACCTCGGATAATATATTTTATATCTCAACGACAAACTCTGAAATTGATATCCTGTTTAAGTTCGTTTAAAATAAATTAAGAAAAAATTATTATTTCAATTCTCCTCTCTCTAAGTTTTAATTTATTAAAATTATTAAAATTTTCATTCTGAAATAAAACTGTCACTGTTCAACTGTTACATTCTCACAAGATTGTATCATTATTTCAGAAGTCTAATTCAGTCAAAATCTTTCAAACAGAAACAAAAAATAAATCTGACTCCAAAGAAAAATGGACAATCGAATAAAATCATTGATTTATTTTACAGTATTATTTATAGAAATTACTGCATAAATCTTTCAATCATGAGGGAACGGCGACAATTTCGGAGCAGTGTCTGACATTGTGGACCATTTCCCCAGGTACATAAAGCAACTCAATCTTCGATTTTTCCGCACCGCCTGACGACAATCCGCGAAGCGCCAGTCAATTCGTCGTCGTCGTCGTCGTCGTCGTCGTAGTCGTCGTCGTCGTTGTCGTCGTTGTCGTCTACGGGACACAGGTGCGCGCAATGAACCCGAAATTACGGTACGGCGACGACAGCTATCGTTTCGTCGTATTCTTCTCTGCCCCTCGTATTGGATTCCGTCTCACGGCTGGTGGAATTCGCTAACTTTAACGAGGCAACTTGGAAAGTGCTACGAGCGCAAAGCGAGGCTGTCCCTCCCCTTTTCTCTATTGGATTTCAGTTATCGAGCGTTTCGTGCGGCTTCCTCTATACCTGGTTTTTACGAGTAAAACGTAACCTCAGATCGTGCGTTCGAAATACTCTCTCCCAGGACACGTATTGCCAGCTATAAAGTTCGTTCTTTCCTCTCCTCTCTGCTCTGTAGGAATTCAATTTCTCAATTGAAAGCGGATTTTTATCATTCGCCCACTACATCGTTTATCTGGAATGTGACGCAATTGAAAAAATTCGCCATCCATCTGCATTTATTGCATAAATCCATATCTGAACAGCGCTTGCAGAGACGAAATTTAAAAAAACTATGTTCGGAAGAAATCCATAAAATATTCACAAGGCGTTTTGCCTTACAATCGTAAAATAATTTCATTGTAAGAATATAAAGTAGAGAGGCAAAGATATTATTTTTTTGCATGCTTTTTATTGAAGTAAAACAAAGCGAAGTAAAACGCTTTTATCGAATAACGCTTTTGCGGACGCAAAGTGTTATTATTAATTAGAGAGAGCCCAAGGAAGACCATCCAAAGTCATCAGAGTGTCTCCTTTTTATTATATTGGCCTATTCTCGACTCCTGAGGGAAATTAATCGACGAGACGAAGGAGTTCGAGAAAGTCGACTTTTAACGACTATCTTCGTTAATGATCCCCGTGAAGAGTGCCTTAAAGCGAACTTTAATCCGTTTATACAACCATCACGTCGCATCGCACCGGACATCGTGTCTTATGAACCGAAAGACAAGATGAAGATGACTCTTGGGCGCCACTTACTCTCCGTAAGAAAAAACTTCCATGTTCGTTATCGGCACGGGGAATCAAATTTAAATTATATCTTGTCTCGCGCGTGCATCTCCCCTTACGTGCTTCTCTGTTAAACCTGAGAATTGCAAAAAGTGCACCACGCCATTTTCAAAGCTCATCTCTCTCTCTCTCTCTCTCTCTCTCTCTCTCTCTCTCTTTCTCTCGTTATTTTCAGAAAGATCGTTTATGCGCAAAAATATTTTTCTTCCAAATAAAAACGCTGACTACATATATCGAAATCCGATATGTGTATGAAAGGTAACGTAAGTACATACCTCTATTTTTCCAGTTTTCATCTTCTGAAGATATTTTAACGTATTTCCGCAAAGATGGAGAATTTCATTTTCAAATTGACATGAGTAGCGAACCAAATATCGTTACTTTCAAATGCTTTTCTTTCATAAGAAAAAAAATAATATAATTGAACTCTAACATCAAATAATATTTAATTTATTAAGCGCCAATATTTATTCAATATCTTCACATTACGTAGTATTACAGTTAGAAATTATTACGTATGTATAATCGTATGGTAATAATGCAGATCTGCTATTCAGTGATACATAGTCCTCATCAGGAACGCATTAATGCACATAGATAATAACTAGCTAGCATTAAACTATCACTTCGAATCGAGCATACAAATGTTCAATATTTACGGAACAAATGAAACACATGCGCGGTAAAGAGAAAGGAAATATTATAAATTATAAACAAGTGTAAAGCAGGTGCAAATAATTGAATGCAAAATATACATAGGGCTGACACAAAACCAACAATAATATAAATTTACAAAAAAATAATGATTTTGCTGAAATATTTATCTAGATTTCTAAATATATAAATCATTTTATTGGATTAACAATAATTATGTAATAGGAATTCAAGCATAATGAATAATTATTTTGATATTCTGTCAATCAATTTGAACGTTCTACAATTACTTTGATAGTTCAATAAAATTGTTTTCAAATCTATTTCTAGTTTAATTCTTATTTCAGCAAAATCATTTTTTTCTGTACTAAGAAAATTTAAGCTTCCCCGAATGTTTTTAAGCTATTATAAAAATTTATCGTTTCGCACTAGTAAGAATGGATTTGAATTTTATTTTTTTATCATTCGAATAATTCTTTTACGTATCAAATCGTACCAAATCGTTTTAGCGAACTTCTGACCAGCACTAATTGGAACGCGTTTAAACTTGCATGCGAATTCGATTCGAACTGTATGTGGCAATGGCGAACTTGGATACATCCATCGGGTACATACTCTGAGAAACTTTATACGTATATAAAGTAAAATGCAACAACTTTAGTGACATTTAGCATCTTAATCGGTGAAACTTTTATCTCTCGAATACGAAATAACGGTCAATTTACTTTTAGTACTTGAACGATAATGTTATCAAAAATCGCTTTTCGCGTATTTTTCTTTTTTACTAACTTTGACATAAACCGCCTCATAAACGGCGACTCGATGACGATGTGCAGTTTGATCGTCGATCGAAAGCGTTGTTGTCGATGTTTTTCTTTCCTTTTTCCCGAACCACGTACGACCGCTGTCGCAAGTGAATTCTCAAACAAACGAATGTCGATACGAAATGGCGAACATGGTTCATCGTATTTCGGCGGTTAATCATCCAAGTGTCGTGATGCGAGTAGAGAGATACGGCGGTATCCCGTTGTGTCCGCAAAAAATCGAAATTGTTCAACCCGCGGTCGATGTAGCGTCCAAACCGAATGGACCGTTGTTGGACATTTTGGTTAACACATTAATATTGAAATAATATGGTACAAGCATATCAGAAAAGTTGAAGTGACTCGACATTCCGATCGACATTCAGCAAAGCTGTGCATAACATTATTCATTTCCTCTTGAATATTCTATTAGAATACATTAATTAAAAAAAAATATATATATATATATTATATAATTATTACACAATTATATATTATAATTCTGTTATCAGTTATCATAACTTATTAAAATTTATCATAGAATTAATTAGACAAAACAGATGTAGTTAATTAAAAAATTAAATATCTGTCTAACAAAAATATCAAAGTATATATCGTATATTCTGAAATAAAAATGTAATTAATAGTTCGCCAGTTGATACGTGAAATCGTTTTAATCCTATATATTCCGAAAGGTTATTCGTCACTGGTTACATTTATACCGTGCATTTAGGCTGCAAGCTATACAATAGGTATCTTTATTTATCCTGTAAACAAAGACATCTATCGGACTATATAAGTGCACGGTGTAAATATATTCATTGCCTTATTGGGTTCTCAAAAGGACTCTGCAGTAATATTGATCACCGTATTTTGATACAAAGTGACCAACAGTGTAAATCACGATGACCGAGATAACACTTCCGATAGATTTGGAACAGGAACGATAGATATAGAATGCAGAGGTCGCGGTAAAATGTTTCGGGGCAAAAAGCGGATGACACGATGGAGATCGCGTGACCGCCGAGCAATGTCGACATAAATTATTTATGAATTACAGTCATCGGTGCGAGAGTGTAGGCGAATGAGATCTGAGAGACTGATGTATTAAATATATATATGCACAAGGCACACTCATATACGTCACGCGTGCGCATATGTATGTATGTATGTATGTGAATGTGCTTTGTGCATATATATTAGTATTTGTACAGTATGACTTGTAGAAGCTGCAATCTTAAAGGTAATGTTCGTCATCGCGATGATACTCGACAAGAAAAAAACGGAAGGTAAAGGACGGAGTGAGGAAGAACTTTTCTCAGAAACATATTAGAATCTGTGAAATGACCACAAAGTTTTCTCCATTAATCCCTAAGGATGTGGTTACGTTGCTGCAGGCAACGTATTCTGTGCTTGGCGAATGCACAAGACTAACTTTGCGCATCTTTTATCAATCGCCATCAGTCATAGATTTTCTACATCAGTAATAAATAGCCTTTCAGATTGTTTAATATATGTTTAATATATATTTTTTCTTTTCAATAACTATTTTTTACAAACTTTTAAACATGCATCACATCGAAAACTGCCATAAAATAGCGTTATATTAATTAAAATCTTATTTTTTAGAAATATTATCATAATAAGTTATTTAACGTGCATATTCCATAATTTAATATTTGTTTGATTTCTACTTACATTTTTTTCAGAAAATTATAATTAAAAACCATTCTTCTCTTTTCTCTCATAATTCTCAAATAATAATAAATCAGAAAACAATAATATACAATAAATTGTTAATAATAGTGATTTTAATTAGAGTACAAAAAATACCAGATAATCGTTTACGTAAAAAAAAAATCAGGTGATTATTACCGGCTTAATATTCAAACCAATTCAGAATTGACGCCTCAGCTAATTTTTAATTAAAAATTAAAAGAAAGAGAATAAGAGTATAATTTGAAAATAAGGAACGTGTGTTATTCAATTATATTTAATATTTATAATTAGAGTTTTAATATTAAAAATAGATGTCGCTGATAAAATCTAATTAAGCAATTTAAATAATAGCTTATGACTAAAACACATATACGCGACTTTTTAAGAACTACAATACAATAATAAAAAGCGCAATTTCATAAATACTAATAATTCTAAGAAGCGTTCACAGAAAAGATAGTTTACAGTAACGCGATGCAATTTATCATAAATAGCGCGTGTCGCAAATTTCACCGAATACAGACACGAAATCACACTTATAGTGTTAGAAGGCATGGAGTTAACACGATTATAGCATGACAATAACGTTGCTTAGAAATATATTATAAAAATACTCATTATTGACCGCGATAGAGAGATAAAATATCTTTACGAACTCAACCATGCACGCAATTTTTTCACGCTCGGAGGAACACATCGCGATTGTCTCGAAAGAAACGACCGTGTAACTTTTACTTCGTAATTAAATTAAAAGCCACAGCTTAAAAAGATGAATATCTCTCTAAAGCACATTACGTGTTATACATATAATTTATACTTTTCCGGTCATTATTTAATGCGGAATTTTTCCATATCGTTACATTCAGTATAATAACGATGAATTATTCCTTCACGAATGTTTTCGTTACAAAAACTTTATCACCATCTTTTCGATCGTCGCAAAAAAAGGATTTAAAACGGTTTATGCGATATACTAAAAAATTGTACTTAGAGACAATGTTCTAAAATTCTCTGGACCAAGCAGCGGATGCTGACATGTTGTTTTGTTCGTATTTTAATCTCTAGATTTGTACTTCGGAATCCGTGCAGCAAAACTGTAAAGCTCTCAAAGTGAAATGTAAATGTAACGATGAGAAAAGAAATATATATTCCGCTCGTTGCGCGCGATACAATAGCGTATTTTGTCAAGCAACGCTTCGATGCGCGTTTCAATTTGTTACAACACGCACAACAACAAAGAACGTCTGTTTCACACGTCGCGTACTAATTATAACTTAAGTTAGAGAGATTCCTTGATAATAAATGCAAGAATGCGTGCGAAACATCACTATAATATTCCTGCCGTTTCATGAAATCAAGAAAATGTAAAATGAATCATCAAGTACAATCACAGCGAGGATAAGGTAATTATGTGATAATTAAAATTCTGACATAATAACATAGTAATTATTCTTTCATATCTATTCTTTCATATCTAACATAAATTTTAAAAGATTTTCTCAAGTTATTTTAACCTTAAATTCAAAAAATTTTCATCATGTATTTTTATCATGTATATAAAGATGAAATTATTAATATAGAGACTAGCATTCTGTAAGTACACAAAATTCTAATGCACAAAAATCGATACGTTATTATACGTTATTTACAGCATTGGTAAAGAAGAAAACAGTTTGCGAATTTACTCAGATTCGAAGACGAATTAACCACTCGTTATCAGCAGTTGGCATTGCCGGCTATTTTTCGTTCGACGATATATACGGGGTGATTTCTATCGGAACGAAGTCGAACTATTATGCGCAGGCAGAACGGGGAATTGGAACGAGCAGATTCGTTCGAATGGACCGACCATACTACAATCTGGATTTTCTCCAAGACGAGGACTTTCGTCGGTTGGAAAGAAGAGGAAAAAAAAAAAAATAAAAAATGGGAGAAAAGTTTCCCGTCCCGGTGAAAACCAAACTTGACAGGTATTAAGAAAGCACTCGTCGTGACTGTACGAACTTTGCTGTGCCATTTCAAAGATTGGATTCTTATTGAGGATTTCATCGTATCAATCGTCGTTTCCTGGCGACGAGATGAGTTCCTTTCGCGATCCGAGATATGCTCGCCGATCCGATATGAGCGTAACAGGAAAAAGATTATATGGAAAACGGGCACCTAAATTCTAGATGCTTGACTGCTTCCAATATTCAATATTCGACATAGGACAACTCAATGAACTTTCAAAGAAAACTAAAACTTTGCAAAATGTTTCATTCATAATTATGAATTTTACTGTTACGTAAATTTTTACTAATATGTTCACTTCTTTCTTAAACTTTAAAACAAGTATGTTTTTCCTTATAAGTACTTTAAACAACTCTAAAAGCATATAACATTTAATTGCAATTTATTTCAATTAAAAAAAATATTTAATATATTTGATACAGTTTTTATTCAAATTTATAAGAAAATCTAGGTAAAAGTTTAGTAAAACTAATATGAAAAAGTTGTACTCACTTTAAGAAGAAAGCAAAATATTCACGTGTTTTGGATGTAATCTTCTTTTTTATCTGAAACAAAAAAAGAAACACAAAATTAATAAATTCAAATCATGAAAAAGATAAACGTAAATATAGAACAACTTTATTTATGATATTATACAAAAGTGATACAAAAAAAAACTTAAAATCATATACTTATTATTCAACTAATTACATTTTACGTCTATCGATAAATAACTTAAATTTATCGCTGAATATCGATTCCATGATAAAGAATTAAGTTAGTTTTCAAGTTAAGTTAGTTTTCAAGAATCACAAATTTCACTATCGTTAATTATTTATCTTATTTTATCTTATTTTTATCTCTTCTTGAGTTATTACTCTCTATAAATCTGATACGATAAATCTATTATTTTGCAATTTTTGCAATAGTTAACAAGATATCAATTGCTAGAAATTGCCGAATAGTCTTCAATAATTTTTTATTTAAATATTATCAACTTTACAGAAAAACTGCGAGAAAATTGTTTATTTTCTTCTCATCAGAACTCCATGAATTTTTTTCAGAATTTTTTATCAACTTTTTAGTATTGCATTTTTTCATTTTACCAACATGAAAAAATACGGAATCAAAGAATTTCTGAAAAAATTATTATATTAAAAAATTTTTTAGAGCTCTATGAGAAGAAAATAAATAATTTTTGTCTCTTGCAATTTTTCTGTAAAGTTGATAGTATTTGAGTAAGAAATTATTGAAGACTAATATTCGGCAATTTTTAACAATTAATATCTTGTTAATTATTGCAAAAATTGCAAAATGGTAGAAGACTTTTCTCCTCAGTTTAATTCTGCCCTTATACGAAAGATTTATTTTTCATTATTTTTCATTATTTTCCAAACACCCTGTATATTAAATATTTGTAATCGATATCTTAAAAATTGAAATACAAAAAATGGCAATTTTTTTCTGCTAATGAGAAGGATAAACAATGTTCATTTTATTTTTCAATTTGTAACTCGATTGTTAGATTGCATTATTATCTGATCGAGAAACATTCTCTTCTTTTACACTGTTTCATTATTAATTCTTGCGATTAGAATGCGAAATCATTAGAATAATACAACGGGCAATGTCCGAAGGACAAAGATCCCATCAACGGAAAAAATTGCAAATAAATAGCAGTTATAAATGCGCGCTATCGTCGTATTATTATGCCACTTTCGCATGGCATGACTAGCACGAAATAATGTCACATAATACATCAGCAAAATAGCTTTTGTGTGTGTGTGTGTGTGTGTGTGTGTGTGTGTGTGTGTGTGTGTGCGTGCGTGCGTGCGTGCGTGCGTGCGTGCGTGCGTGCGTGCGTGCGTGCGTGCGTGC
>Ga0157364_1008282_pt1 | contig 10776 bp, 8 predicted proteins | sample AttsexASBM2_FD_111476 | JGI IMG/M metagenome (GOLD analysis project Ga0157364, IMG submission 111476) | Fungus gardens microbial communities from leaf cutter ant in Ribeirão Preto, State of São Paulo, Brazil - Atta sexdens ASBM2 | ecosystem: Host-associated > Fungi > Mycelium > Unclassified ... | reverse complement strand
TCTTTTTTTTTTTTTTTTTTTTTTTTTTTTTTTTTTTTTTTTTTTTTTTTTGTTTTTTTTTTTTTTTTTTTAATTTTGTTTTTTTTTTTTTTTTTTTTTTTTTTAAGTCAACAATTTATTACATAAAGTACAATAGCAGTTTGTGCTTATAGGAGAAATTATGTATGAAGTATCAATACTTTAACTTTTTTTATACAGTTATCCAACATAAAAGATTACTAAGAAATTGAACTTATAATTTTAAGTAGGTTTAAGATAAGTATAATATACATAAACAGAGATTTCTTTTGCTATGTTATTTCTTTTTTCATAGTTTGTTCTTATACTCTATGTAATAAATTATTGATTTAAAAAAAACAAAAAGTTATATAATAGTTATAATGATAACCTATGATATTATACTAATTTTAAGTTTTAAAGTAAGAAATAAACAATATACTTTTATAAATATATATTTAAAAAAAGATAATAAATAAAAAACTAAGTTTATTATTTATAATTCTAATAAGTAAACTAATGTAATATATATTAAATAATAAATTAAAGTATATAAAATAAATTATTTTATAATATTTAGTTCTATTTTTTTTAAAAAATCAAAAGTTATATAAATACAATTATAATATATTATTCTTATATAAATAGTATAATAATAAAATAAAAAAACTTTTTACTAAGTTTTTCTTATAATTTTTATTTAAGCTATTATTATTTTAAGTTATATTTATCATTATTAATATTATGTTAAAAAATTATAAGAAAATATACTCTTATTAAGTTTTTAAATACTTAAAATTTATCTAAAATCTTTAGCTAAAAAACTTAATATTTTTAAATAATATTTTAAACTTTTTTAAGTATAAATATTTAAAAATATAATAAATTAAAAGTTAAGAATTGACTTATAAGTGAGAATAAATAAAATTAGTACTTATAAGTAAGAAAAAGCTAATAAATTGATTTTAAATTGTAAATAAAGATAAAATTATATACTTTTAAAATTTAAAGTTTTTTTATAGTTTTAATTTTAATTTTTCATATTTATTCTTTATATTTTTAAATAAGTATTGTTAGTATTTACTATTACTCTTGAATAAGTTTTAAAAGCTTAAAATATATTGTTTCTGATACAAGCATTAAGAATAAGATCACTACATCTATCATCTATATATATGTATTCAATAAACCATTAATGAAGATGATTTACCATAGCATTCATGTTACAAGTACTGAAATGGAATTATTTGCCATCAGATATGGTATAAACTAATTTTTAAGTGTTAACATTTTTGTTGTTATCACTGACTCTATTCATGCAGTTAAAAAGATTTTTAATCTATTTGTTCATTCTTACCAATCTTAATTGGTTGCTATTCTATCAGATTTTCATAAATTCTTTAATTGTTATGAAACCAATTCCATTGAATTTTGGGAATATCTGAGCTGTTTCAAATAATGCCTTCATAATGAAGTTAACAAAGAAATCAAAACATTCAATCTTATACCACTTTACCCATGTAAAAATTCATGGAAATTCAGCAAAAAGAATGAAAGCAATGACATACTAAATATTTGAAACATGACATTTCAAACTTTCAATCTCAATGAGAATCAATTTTTGGACCTGCTGAATGACGATAACAATATTATTGAACTATCTTACACTAAAAGAGGATTGTGGCATAAACTTATTTGTTATGAAACACTTTGGACACTAACATTTTTCTTTTTCTTTTATCTATTTTTCTTGATTTTCTTTTTCTTTTTCTTTTTAGTGATGATGAAGAGGCATATGACATCGCAGTCACATGACATGTCACATAATGTGACATCATAAGCCTAGAATGTAGTAGAAGAATCTAGAAGATGATGTCAGGATATATATATATAGCATAGTGATCTTGAGTAAGAAATGAGGCAAACATGAGGATGTAGCACAGACCATGTGTATTCTGTATATATAGGACTCTAATTTAGCAGAGACTTCTTGTCGAGTTCTCTTGTGAACTTCCCACTCTATATCCTATTAAGAGATTTACTCATTCATGTTATCATTTGTTATTGTGATAAGTGGTTGCTACAACATTATTGGCCATTTGAACTCTTTATGTGCATAGGCCACAAGAGCTATTACAAATCATGCTCTTACTGGTGAATATAGACTTAGATTCTTTCTGAGAAAGGAATTCAACTGTCTTTGTAGATGATATTCTATTGAGTTAAAACACCATAATAATAGATTTAATGAGTATTAAAATTCAAAGAAAGATACTCTAAGCCATTTTGTCATGTTCTTAGAATTTAATTTAAGTGCACTTTCTTTTTTTAGAGACCTTTAGTTTCTCTTATATTTATTTTATGTAATCTCTAATATTTTTACTTTTACTTTTTTTCTCTTTTTAACTTTATGTAGTTTTGTTCTTTTATATGTAGTTATGAAAGTAGCTATCATAGTCTATTTATGTGCTTTATGTAATAAATTACTGAATAATAAATTTTAAGAAGCTTTATAATTTATTTACTAGATTTTTCAAAGAATATAATATAAGACTTACTGTTTAAAAGAATATTAATAAAAGAAAGTATTTACAAGTAAAATTTACTTATATATTTCTTTTATATTATTGTTTTAATTTCTTTTTTTAATTTTTAATACCAATATTATTTTTTAAATTTCTCTAACCAATTTTTATATTAAAATTCTTAGCTATTTAATTATTATTATTATTTACTTACATAAAATAAATAATAAAAGTACTTGTAATAATTATTGTTATAATTCAACAATTTTAAAGTAAGTTATCAAAAAAAAATTTGTATTAAGTAATAATAGTTATTATTTTTAAAAGATTTTATTTTATTATTTTTATAAATAATATATATTTAGAATCTTTTAAAAATACAAACTTTATTTAGTTATTTTAATAGTAAAATAAAATTTCTTTTTCTAAATCTTGTTTTTTAACAAATATTTACTTTTAATAACTATTTATAATTTTTATGAATACTAATAATATTCTAAAGCTTTTTTAATACTATTTATAAAAAGTAACTAAGTATTAGTATATTTTAAAATACAATATTAATAATATTCTTACTAGTTTTAATATCTAATCTTATTTTTATATTTACAAATATATTATCTTTTTCTATAACAAGACTAGACTTTAATAGCAATTAACAAATTAGATAAACTTTTCTGAAATTTTTACTTTTTATATATTCACCTAATTGTAAAATAGTTTTTATATGGCTATCAAAGAAAGAAAATCAAAGCATGGCCTATTTCCAGCTTTTTCACCTACTTACTCAGAACTTACTTCTGGTTCTCGAATTATTAACACTTTTTCCGATAGATTTTCTTTCAATTTATGTATAAAAGAGAAAAGCAACAAATCTTATATTCAACAACTTGACTCAATAGTTATCAAAGCTTTCTCTTCTTAATCCACAACCATTGTAGCATCAAAAACGACATTGCTATATTAATCTCACACACACATATCTCCAATCAGCCTTTCGTCAAGACTATCCATCATGCTGCATTCATAACTAGCACAGAAGCTGAGATGTTTGCTATTAGATGCAGCATCAATCAAGCCACAGCCAAGCTTAATATTTCCAAGATTGTCATCATCACTAACTCTATTCATGCTGCTAAGAGAATATTCGACCTATTCTCCCATCTACTTCAAATCCAATCAGTGGCTATTTTGAAAGATCTGTGCCTTTTCTTTTCCAAAGACCCAAACAACTCGATTGTGTTCTGAGAATGTCCAAGCCACCTCAATTGGCATCTTCACAAGGCTGTTGACTTAGAAACAAAAGTCTTTCATCCCACTCCCTTGTTCTCTAGCAAAATGTCATGGGATTACAGCAAGAAAGTAGAATGTGATGATATAGCTAATATCTGGAAGATGATGTTTCAAGTATTGGAAGGCAGGGGAAAACAATTTCTTGAATTACGTGATGACGACTCAAATAATATCGAACCATCTTACGTTAAAGATGGTCTATGGCTTCAGGCGTTCGGACATTCAAATACACTATGCACCTATGCGATGAGAGTGATAACTAATCATGCTCCTATTGGAGAATATAAACTTAGATTCTTCACTAAGAAGGAATTCAAGTGTCCATGTGGTGTTTATCCCATTGAATTCAGGAGATACATTCTCCATGATTGTAGTAGGTTCAACAGCTATTGAAATCCAAGAAGAGACTTGCTTAGCCACTTTGTCATGTTTTTGAAAACTAATCCCAACGTGTTCGCTTTTCTCAACAATATTAACTCTACTAGTATAAGCAAGTCTTATAATTAGTTATTTCCAAGTGTACTCAGTCTTCTTCTCCTTTTCTTTTCCCTGTTTTGAGTAGTTCTACCTTCTTTTTCTTTTTTCTTTTTCTTTTCTCTTCTTTTCATTTATTCTCTCACTTTTTCCTCCTCATGTATGTCTGCTTCTTCTGTAAGTAGTTATGAAAGTAGCTACCACGGTCTACTATCATGCCCTATATAATAAAATATTGATTTAAAAAAAAAAAAAAGTAGTTTTTATATAACTAAAGCAAGATTTTGTAAGCTTTTTTTTTCAAAAGTAGTTATATTTTAAAATAGTTTAAAAAAATATTTTATAAAGTTTATTAATATTACTATTAAGTTTATTAATAAGCTAAAAGAGATAATATATTATCAGTAAAGTTATATAGCAAAAAATTATCTAAATAAGTTCTAATTATTTGTGTTAAAAGCTGATTATATAAATTTATATACTATAGTTATTAAGTTTTACTATAGTTTTTAAATAACTATTTAAAATCAAATTATAACTTTGTTAATAAGAAGATTAAACAATATAAATCTCTTTATATAATATACTATTAGTTAATAAATAAAATATTTTAGTTAACTTAATATAATATTTTAATATTTAACTTTACTTTTTTTTTTTTAAATCAACAATTTCTTACATGGAGCATAGTGGCAGACCATGGTAACTACTTCGTAACTACATACAATAGAACTGAAACAACATGAAGTAGGAAAAAGAGAAGTAACAAAGAGAAGAAAAGAGAAGAAAAGGAAATAACAAGAAGAAAAAATTTATGATACCAACAAGTTAATATCTAGATAGATGTAAAAGCAAAAGCTCTTGGGTTTCTTTCTAGAAACTGGGTGAAGTGAGCAATTGAATCCCTCCTTGGATTCCAGTACTTGTTGAACCTTCTACATTTGTGAAGGATGTGCCATCTCGTTTTGATAGGGTAGAGACTGCATGGACAAGGGAATTCTTCATTGGGGAAGAATCTTAGATGATATTCTCCTATCGGAGCATAGTTTGTTATTGCTCTTGTAGCTCTAGCACATAATTTATTTGAATGTCCAAAGAATTGAAGCCAAGTACCACCTTTGCAATAGATAGGTTCTAAAGTATTGTTGTCATTATTGACAAGTTCCAGGAAATTCCTTTCTTTGAGATCTGATGCTTGGAAAGTCATCTTCCAGTCATTGATGATGTTGTTGCTTTCCAATTTTTTGCTGAAATCCTATGAGAGTTTGTTCAGTAAGAGAGGAGTGAGATTGAACAATTTGGTATCAGTGTCAACAGCTTTGTGAAGATGCCAGTTGCTTTTGCTCAGATACTCTCAAAATTCAATAGTGTTTGTGGGGTGGCAGTTAAAGAACTCTCTGAGTTCTGACAGAATGAAAGCAGCTTGCTTTTGAAGCATGTACAAAGATGGGTCAAATATTTTTTTAGCGATGTGGATGGAATCTGTGACAACAATAATTTTTGAGGTTTCTTGCAAAAGGATAGCATAGTTGATCCCATATCTTATGGTGAAGAATTCAGCTTCAGAGGAAGTAATATTGATTGCATAGTGGAGAGTTTTGACCACAGCTTTGTTGAAGACATGGATATGTGCTATGGAAGAGGCAACATTGTTTTTGACACTGGCGTCAGTTATCACAAGAGTATCTGATGAGGAGAAAGAGGATTCAATGGCTAAGATGTCAAGCTGTTGAATGTGAGATTTAAAAGAACGATCACTACTTCTACTGAAGAGATGAAAAGAAAAACAGTTAGGAAAAAGGTCCACAATTCTGTTACCAGGATGAAATTCGGGGTTAATAGGATTGAACACTGGGAAAACTTCATTAAACCTATTGTCTATGTCAACTATATAGCTTTTTAAAAAACCATGTTGTCTCTTGGTTAGCAATCCAAGAGATAATGCATGGGGAGGAGATGGACTGTATGGCTTGTTGTCCATTAACGATCTTATTATATGATTGTCAGGAAGAGTATGCACTCTTAATTGAGATCTTCTGCTGAGTTTTTGAAGGTAAAGGTGAATTGGGATAAGCTCTGCAATTGTCTCAATACCGTACAAAGGAGACATTTTAAATGCTCCTAGAATCCATGTAGCTGCTCTCCTTTGAAGTTTGCCCAGTGAGTTTAGAGGGTATGATAGAGGGGTTTTGGAATAAAACCACAGTTGAAAACCATATAGGGCTATTGGAAGAGCACAACTTCTGTAGAGAAAACATTTTTGATGTGGATTTAGACCCCTTGTAGAGTTACCGAGGATCTTTATACATTTGACCATAGAGATAGCTTTGTTGGCATAATAGTCAATATGATTATGAAAACATAATTTTCTGTCAAAGATGAAACCCAAATATTTCCAGATAACCTTTGGAACAAGTAGAGGGCTGCCTATGGGTGACAGATCCAGGGGTGGAGTGTTGAAAGCACTATGTAATCTGGAAAAATGAAAGACTTCAGTTTTTGAATGTTCTACTTGAAGACCAAATTTGGACATGAGGATTAGCGCTATATTGTAACTACTAAAAAGACGAGTGTTCGAGAGTTGAAATGAATTGCTTTGAGTTATAATAAGACCGTCATCGACAAATGATAAGGTGGAGATTTTTAAGTCAAGATTTTTTAAATGTTTTTCAAAGATATGAAAGAATAGAGAAAGATATAAAGCAGACAGGATGGGGGAGAGAGCAGAACCTTGACCCACTCCCACATTGACATCAAATGAGTACAAAGAGAAATTGTTCCAAAAATATGTAGTTTTCCTATTGACAAGGTAGTTTGAGAAGAAGTTGACAACTCTTGAACCAATTCCTGCTTTGTCAAGAATGTGAGAGAGGAGGCGATGATTTAATAATGGGAAAAATTGAGCGATATTGAACACTAAGGTGCTGGTTGATAGATTCTTGATCTGTCCTGTATAAATGAAGTGAGTGAGGGCAATGCCTACATCTGTGGTGGATTTGAATTTTAAACCTTCTAGTTGACTCTGGTAGATGAAGTTGTTTGAAATGGCCTGGAATTGTAATCTTTCTCTAATGACCTTTTTGATTAGTTTGCCCAATGTGTTGAGGAGGACAATGGGTCTGAAAGACTTTAAAGAGTCGTAGGGGGATTTGTTTGGTTTAGAAATGACGATCGTTGTGGATTTCTTGAAATGATTAGGCCAGTAACCTAGCTCAAGGCATGCATTTGTGATATAAACAATGTTCTTTAAACAAGACTTATCTTTGATAATGCGTTTGAGATGCCCCCATGATATTTTGTCAGGACCAGGTGTGGATGAATTGCTGCAATTGGTAATAGCATGAGAGAATTCTTCTTCCAAAAAATTGAGCCACTCCATGGACAAAAAAGATTTATATTTGTTTAAAATTGATTCATCAATGCTTCAGAATTGAGCTGAATTGAAAGATGAATGGAGGGCTTGCCACAGATCCTCTAGCTCCAAACATGAATTCCTATTGTACTTAATTGTTTTGACAGCTGGAAGTTTTTGCTTGTTGATCTAGTTTATGAGCTCCCAGTGGCCTTGCTTCTTGTTGGCAATTTTCTGAATCTTTAGATTGAAGAATTTTCTTTTTGATTGTTTGATGGTTTTCTGGAATGTCTTCCAACTTTTGATACTTTTGGAGAATCTATAACTTACTAGATCCTGGTTGTATTTGTCATTCCACCAACTTTTTGAGCATTTGGTGATGTTAATGAGCTTTGAGTGCTTTGTCTATGAGCGATCAACTATGTCAGCCCAAATTGATACAATTTCATCCAAGTCCAATACGTTTGAAATATTTGATGCATCTACTTTGGTGAATGAAGTGATGACCTCGTTAATGAATTCCACTTCTTCAACACTGTTCTTGGTAAGTGTTCTTTTGTGAGTGGGGATGTGTTCTTTGATGATAAGGATAGAGATCATTAGAGGCGTATGGTCTGATGTAAGCTGCCAATCTGGATGGATAGTATGGGAGTTGATTTCTGAGGAGTTGCACCATAAAAACATTAGATCGATGACTGAGTTTGAATCGTTAGCATTGTCTGAGTACCTAGTAGAAATCTGATCAATAGGAACTGAAAGGTTCAAATTAGCAATCATAAAAAGATCATCGCTGATCAAAGAGTGAAAATTATAAGAAGGATCTTATAAGCTATTGCAAATGTTAAAATCCTCTGTTATGATAAGAAGATTTCTAAGATTGAATTCCGTATCCTTAAGATACTTTATCGCAGAATGGGAGGAATCTGAGTAAATGTTCATAATCCAATAAATGGCACCATTGTTAAAAAAGAAAGATAAAAGAATGTCTCTATGATTGATAATGTCTTTGTGAAGAGAGAAGTGAAGAAGAGAAAGTCTAGTGTTAATGAAAATGGCCACTCTTGGGTGGTCGTTCGTTGTTACTGGATCTCTTGCAAAAGTAAGCCAGTTGGGATGATTGACAATTCCTATTAAAGGGCTACCTTCATTATTGTCATGACAAGGAATAGAACGCATGAAGGACTAGGAAGATTCCTGAATGAAAATGATGTCGAAATTGGAATGAGTTTCAAGAATTGTTTTGATGATGAAATTGTTTTTTTGGATGTTTTGTGAAAAGATTTTTAGGTTTTCTAAAATCATAGGTCGTTATCATTCACATTTGAACAAATTGAGTTTTTCCTGGTTTCCTGGAGTTTAGTGTATTCTTTGGTGAACCATTTCTTGTTGAAGTGGTGTTTCCAGAAGGAACAGTTGTAAGAGTCCACCTGGTGGTCACCTTTGCAATTAAGACATTTGAACGTATGGAGGCATGGGTTGCCCTTCTTGGTCTCGAGTCTAGGAGGATTGGTCTTGTCATTAGCTTTGCAACACCAAGCAAAATGCTGGTGATGATCAGTTAAGTGTGGACCATTACACTTAAGACACTTGGCCCCTTGGATATGACATACTCTGGCCATGTGACCCCACTTCCAACAATTCTTGCATTGTGATACACCTAGGCTCATGTTAGCTCCTTATACAGTAGCGATGAAGCTTCCAACATTGAAGTGTCTGTTGATAATATTCTTAGCATTTAACCCACTTTGAGTGTCCCAAATGTCAATCCAAATGATGGCCATATCAGATTTGGGGGAAATCTTAATGATGCGAGGCTTAGATGTGAGGACAATGTCATTAAAGATATGATTGCTCTTGAGGATGCTTTCGACATCGTCTGAGGAGATACAAGAATTAGCGTTCTCGCTGTTGTAAGGGATGTCTATGATTTTGAGATAGGACTTGGATTGTGGGAGTCTAGGAGATGAGATCTGTTCTGCATCAGAGAAGAGTGAGCTTTTGACATAGTTTTTAATTTCCTATAGATCAGAATTTGAAGAAATATTATTAGCGGTAATGACAATTCTTTTGTCCTCTACACAAATAAAGTCGACCATGGTTTTAGAAGCAATTCCCTTAAGGGCATGATTGATATTAGTAATATGTGAGCTCGAATCTTTGATGAACTTTTTGCTGAGTTCAAAGTTCATCAGCACGATGACTTGTTTGTAAGAAGAGCCTTTTGTGGTCATATTGATTCTTGGTTTGGGTTTGTTGATAGGCCTGTTAATGACTTTCTGGATGAGATTGATTTTCTTATTAGGGAGATTAGAGAACATTTCTTTGATTTTCAGTGTGTCCTTAGTAATGTTTGACAAGGAGATAGAAGAAGTTGTCTTCTTGGAGGTTGTAGATACTTGAGCATAGGATTTAGTAAGAGTGGAGCTGTTGGTCTTCTTGAAGAATTTTGGAATTTCATTAACTTCCTTCTGTGATTTTGCCAGAATAGGAGGCGAAAGAGTGGATACAAAGGTATGCTTGACTGTTTCTTTACCTTTTGCTGAAATCTTGGGTTTGTTGACCTGGGGATTGAATTTCGATTTGACTTTGGATCTGAACATCATTTGATTGTCATCCACAAAAAGATTATCCCAATAGGAATTGTAGATTGTAGAAATGAATTCCCACAAAGATTTATCCATATCCTTGAAGTCTTTGATGTCGTTGGCACCGCTGTTTTTGATAGTCTTATCTAAAATATATTTTGTATTCTAGAAAGAGATTCTTTGATGTTGAGTGCATCCAAAGCTAAATATTCCACAGAACCATGAAGAGACACCACATAAAAGTTGCCATCCCAAGAGTCTGGGTCTAGGGGCTTGATTGGGATCATAATTCAATTGGATATTGAACATGTTGGAACCAGAAGATTGATTTAAGAGAGGATCCTTGTTTGAGACATGTTGTTGACTCGAGGAGGTGTTGTTGTTAGCTGCCTAGCTAACTAGATCTTGTTGACTTGAGGGACTCAAGTATTTTATGTTAATTTGTGTGCCAAGAGAAGATACACCATTAGATTTGATAACATAGTTATCTTCTATGACCATGTCACTATCTCTCTTTACTCAAATCACATACTCTTTGTTGCTCACTTCC
>Ga0157364_1008281_pt1 | contig 10777 bp, 7 predicted proteins | sample AttsexASBM2_FD_111476 | JGI IMG/M metagenome (GOLD analysis project Ga0157364, IMG submission 111476) | Fungus gardens microbial communities from leaf cutter ant in Ribeirão Preto, State of São Paulo, Brazil - Atta sexdens ASBM2 | ecosystem: Host-associated > Fungi > Mycelium > Unclassified ... | reverse complement strand
GGATCAGTCACGGTCGCGAAATACAATGTACCACCTGAACAGTTATGCGAACATTCGCTGAGTAATCGCCGATTCAACCATCGACAGTCATTAAACGCGACGCGCGCGCGTCTTCCTTTTTTTCTCTAGAGTAGACCGAGTACCGGGCGATTGATCGTCGCTCTCCACGCAAATCGCACGAGTCAGCGAGATTCTTTCACTCTCTCTCTCTCTTTCTCTCTCCCCAGTAGTAATTGGTCTATGCCCGCGCCTATGCCGCCATTCGCCAGCGCATCTCGTGGGAAACTCGTGACACACATTTGCGCGGAAGTGCAACTCGTAGACTGCAAGACTCTCGGTGAATCTCGGCGTGTCGCGATGAGTCGTCGCGATGCTGCGTCTCGAGACTGAGCTTAATTAAAATCTCGTTTCTAGCCCGACTGCGGCGTCGCCAGCAGCGAAATAACATATGTTGCGAGGATAGAGCGCGAGAAAATAAAATAACGGCGGATAAGACGTCCGCGGTTTAAAAGAACATGCATCTGAAAATGTGACACATCAATTAATTGTGACCGATGGAAATCTCACGATTCTTCCGCGCGACCCATGCGAGAAAGAACGGAGACCCATGCGATTGGAAATGACGGATTAAATTAGTTCAGTCCGATTATTTCTGCTTGACCGATCCCCTTTACTTTGTTCTTGCTATAACGCGATCGACAATTTGCGTCATTTCTATTTTAAATCTATTTCCCTTGCACGTTACACTTTACTCTAGTCTGTGACATTTAAGAAATTTTACGATGCACTTACCGATGTTATCGATATAAATTTCAATTGATCCGCGTTATTGTCGAGGTGAAAGTAATCGACGCGGTAGAACAGAACACGCGTCTTCGCGAACATACACGAGGTCACCACGGCGACGATGTGAACGCGATGCACTTTGCATGATGTAAATAAACGAAGCCTTGACCGAGCTTGATCCCCCTTCTTCTCTTCGCCCAGACTCATTCACCACAATCAAATCTATTTCTGCATCGGTTACTATCAGGATAGAAAGAATGCGAATGGACCGTGTATCTAATAAACCGCCTTATAATCGACACATCTTGGTGTGCCTCGGCTTCGCTCAGATTCAACGAACCGTGGCATAAAACGACGACTCCGCGGATTTTGATCGAATAAACAAGAATGAGAAGATCGACGAAGCGTGCAATAATCTCTTAACACCGACATCTCCTTCATGTTTCACACACTTACATCATTGAGATATATGTAATATTTATCGCTACTCATAATCGATTCTTATTTAAGACCGTCTTTAGTACAGTTTTAAGATGTTACAAACCGAGCATAGAATCGTACTAGCATCTTAAGACTTTAATGCTCGTTTCCACCAATGTAGATTAACTTTAATCTCGGTTCACATACTCGTCATATTTTTCTAATTTTTAGAACTAGAAAAAGATGAAGAGTAAGTTGAACCGAGATTAAATTAATCTACATTGATAGAAATGAGAGCATAAGACGAACTTGAAGAATTAGCAGATTATGAATACTGGTTTAAATTCTAATACAGCAGAAAATATACACAATCGATATTAATAAAAAAAAATATAATTATATTATATAATAATAAAATATAATTATATTTTTCATAATAATTTTCTTCGCAGTACTTTAAATGCTAATTAGCGTCATAATTAAATCGATGATCAATGTAATTTGTGATGTTATTTCCAACTTCAGTTTATAATTGCGTTTTAATTCCGAATCGATGCCTAATTTACAGACCTAAAAAAATGTATTTGCAAACTTATATATGAACATTATCCTTCGACTGAAATTCTTTCTTTTAAAATATAATAATTGATCTCGTCGAAAAATTATCCGTTTCGACTGATGTTAAAAGATGCCAGGTGTCTTTGGCATCATTTACGATTCGAAGAATTTGCATGGAAGAGAAAAAAAGAAGAATAGAGAAGAAAGGAAGGAAGGAAAATGAGACGCGCAACAGGCTATACAGGTCGCGTGCGCTTGTTGTCTACCTTTAAGGACGACTTCAAGTCAAGCAAGGGGTTTACAGACCGCTCCGATAAGGCACTCGAGGTACTGTTAAGCAGCACGCGGAGGAAGCCGATGGTAATTTTCTCCGCGCGCGCTCTTGCTAGGCCTCGTAGCAGGAGGGGCCTTGTTCCCACGCCCGATGCCGTGATCTTTGCCGAGCTACCTAGTCTCCTAGGAGGCGATCTCTCTCTCCCTCTCCCTCTCCCCCTCCTCTCCACGGAGAAGCACCGCGCGTTCTTTCCCCTACACAGGCCGGTTCCTCTCTTCTTCCCTCCTTTCCAATTCTCTCTCTCTCTCTCTCTCTCTCTCTCTCTCTCTCTCTCTCTCTCTCTCTCTGCCATTCTTTCTGTCTTGCTCTCCACCATCACGTGGGTTACGTAAGATGGCAATGTGCGAGTCTCTCGTTATGCTGAAATAATAATAACGCGTGTACACAGCCCGAGGCGCAAACGAGAAGCTACGAAATGATCGAGGGAGAAAGAGGGAGGAAAAGCGTAGGGAAAGCGAGCGAGATAGAAAAGTAATCGTCCATACGAAGGAGGTAGCTCTCGGAGATAGTGCGCATGGTTAACATAATTATGGAGAGTACCTCGCGTGCGCGTGATGCAGCACGCGGTAAACAATCGGTATATTAAGCTACTATCTACACGCGATTCGGAATCGCGATTAGGAGCGGATAGGTAACGGGGCGGTGAAGGTCGTCGAACTCGACTCCGAGCCTTCCTAATCACCGCGATCGTACTACGATTCATTCTGCGAGGCGATAATAAAGATAAGAGTCTATCATGTAGATTGCGATAAGAATTATGCGATTACATTACGGCGTATATTCGCGCGATTAGCTTGATATAGCATGATAACCGTTCTAACGCGGTCAGCGTCATTGTACTGATTGTACAAGATTCTTTCGTAATTACGTGCCAAGTTCTGTCATTTGCCTATTTTGCTTTCGTAATAAAACAGCGAAAGAATGTATATATCCTTTCTCATAAGCAACCTCTCTATCTGGAATTGGGCTCGCGTCACGGACGGAATAAAGATCAGCCTCCGAGGCAGAAACACTGGTATGTGGCATAGTTGGGTAAACGCTTGATAGAGAGAAGAACGCCCGAGATCTTTATCCGAGAGAGTTATCCCTCGGCGTGACCTCGATGACCCGCTTTTCGGCGACCTGCGAACGTGAACGCTCGGACCTTCTTGGTACTATTAATCCTTACTTAGCCAGGAATGGCGGCGACACAGAGTGTGACTCACACTCTTTGATTTGCGGCGCTATTAACGAACTTTTATAAAAGCGAATCTTGCGATCCTAAAGTGAGCCAAAACTGTTTGGTGCAAACCCGACTGAAATACTCTAAGCTCCTTAGACTCGGGGGTGTAATGAAACCCCATAACGACAAGTGTATATTCCCATCACGGCACTTTTAACGCGACCACTACGGCCCATCTACGAACAATCGGATTAACGAAGTTAACGAGAGAGGGTGGCCACAAGATATCACGTCCCTCGTTCAACCCTCGGAACCTGGGGATTTGTGTCGCATCTGTCATGCTTCGCACGTGCGGGATCGCCGCGAGCGACTTATGCGCGGGGGTGTAAAGAAAGGGAAAACAGCGGAAACCGGGCCGGTTCTCCTGCATAGCGTCTCCGAGGACACGGGATTAACGGTTTTAGCCACACTCGAGTTGTTTTACGTGGGCGATCGCGGGGTTCGAACTGTAATGTCTAATCTTGCGATCGACAAGCATTGACGCAACTTCTGGAATTCCTATCAATTTAAATTAAAAAAAAAAAAGCACAAAAAAAATGAATATCTTTGCTAATATCAATTTGAATTGCAGTTTTAATCTTTAAGTGGGTGGCCAAAGCATCCCACACATAGGGTAAATATTCCTATTAATGTGCCTTTTAACTAATTTGCTTATTACTGAATTAATTATTAAATATTGTATTATTATTAAATATTTAATTTTATCTGCTTGTAATCAATATCGGTTTTTTAACTACTTCTTTTCCTTATAATATTTCTTTAATTTAAAAAATGTTAATACTTTATAATGTTTTGATGACAAAAATAAAAAACATGTTTTTGTCTATTCCTATTAATGTGCCCTCAATTTACACATCCACATTTGATTCATTTTAACGTATAATTACCAAAACAAGTAATAAATTTAAGCTAATTGTTTAAGTTAATATATTACATAAATCATTATTTCAATTATATTTATTTCAATGTACACTTATTTCATTGAACACAACGTTCTCAGCTCTAATATAGGGCACATTAATAGGGACAAGTTTAAAATCTTGCGGTACATATTACTGGATTCACATAAATTCCTCATATCTTTCGAAAAATATTTAAAATACTTTAATAATTTAAACTCAAAAAATAAAATATTATCTTCGGTATCCTATGCATTCATAATTTAACTTAACAAAAAAAAATATTTTTTCTTATTCGTGCTAGTTTTCTTTATGATTTATTAAAATACAAAAGCACACTAATGAAGACAGGCACAGTAATTAGGACAATTATCCTAGTTATCTTAAAAAAATCTCCTTATCCTAAAAAGGAAAATAAAAAATATTATCCAGAATTTTAAAGAAATATAATACATATATATTAATTTGTTATTTCTTTGTTGTTCCATTTCATATTGATACAAATAATATAAATTAATTCTATACATACTATTAAAAAATATTTCTATAAAAATAAAAAATTCTGGGAATGTTTAGAGAATCTCATGTATACTTACTTAAAAGTTAAATAAAAATTAAAACCAATGAAATCTTTAACATCCAATTTAATTAATTCAATAATAAATTCAATATAGGAATTCACAAGATTCAATTTAGATGTGCGAATTTAACGTGGCATAGCGAATCGCCAATTTATAAGCGAGGCAAGACGCACGCAGGCGGTCGAGTGATCAGAGAAACGTCGAGATGAACACGATGAGCAATGAAAGTAGAGAAACAAGTGCATTGGATAATTCAGGGTTGCGTTAGAGCCGCTGCCTACGTGGTGTACTTGTATTTAATTAAATAGAAAGTCCGCGGGATATATGGTATCGCGCGGTGTAATTGTGCTTAACGGTTGGGCGTACTTGCGTGGTAGAGTCTCGCGAATAAAAGGAACAACACGATACCTCGAAGACGCGGTCGTTGCTGTTGTGGATAGTATCGTCGACCCAGTTATGATCCTAAGCGAAGTTGAAATTAGATTTCTTACACCATGTTGCTGATATATGACGAGAGAAAGAGAGAAAAAGGCAAACCGCCGATTGTATCATCGGGTCCTTAAACGATCCGCAACATATTGTCGCGATGACTCACGAAAGCACGGGGTCGCGTTAATGAAATTCCGCTTCCTCGTACGACAAAGAAACGCGTGTCATCGCACTAGTCGTTAACCGGAGTCGTGCTCTGCGCGCTAATTTCGAACACAAACCAACTAGGGAAGCATAAGCGTTCGTTCGAGCGAATAAATTGGAGAAATGCAACAGTCAGATAATTGTCGATGTAAGTCTTTCGAAGAGTATAGGCGACTGAAAAGAGAAAATGACTCACAAGTCGCGATGTGTGGCCATCATGAATTAATACTTCGTTAATTATAAATGTAGTCAGTTACAATTTCGCAAATTGGATCAATAATTAACAATTTCTTCGATCTTGCAAATTATGCCTGTTTTCATCAAGAGTAGATTAACTTTAATCTCAGTTCAACTTACTCCTCATCTTTTTCTAATTCATGGAACTAGAAAAAGATGAAGAGTTAGTTAAATCGAGATTAAAATTAGACTACATTAATAGAAACAGATATAGAAAAAGATGAAGAGTTGAACCAAGATTAAAGTCAAGATACATTGGAAATTGGCATTAGTCATTAATGTTGCTTTTTACAAGTAAAAATTTATTTAAATCTATTATTTATTATTACTAATTTATTTTTATTACACATTAATTTTTTTGAAAATTTTCAGAATCATATTTTAAATGTGTTTGTCGATTGAATTAGTGTATCAAATTTATTGTAAATAGCAATGGAGAGTTTTCGGATTCGACACATTGTGTGAGGAAGAAGTTCACTGATGTGAAAGCAGCTGATTCTTAGCAGGGGAGTTCAAAGGGAGAGATCAAAGTTCAGGGAGAGAAAGACGGAGAAAAGGAGAACGATACGTTTTTGTACTCACCGAGAACGTGTGCTGACAGGCGCAATCGTGCCACTCTGGTGGCTCTATTGACTGTCAATGGTCGCCTCGATCGTTGACAAGACAAAGACATCTCGATCTTAGAGCAGGATAAAGACATCTTCGAGCTTAGAACGCAAAACAATGACGACTTTCAAAAACGATCAAACAAATATATTTTTACAAATATATTTTTTGAAAAAACTTTTGCATAGGAAAGATTTTTCTTTGACAAAGAAATTTTCCGATATCATTAGCAAAACAGAAAAAAAATCTGGAGCTGGCGAAATAAATTGTTGAAGATAACTTGGAAATTTTTCCTGTAAAATTTTATAAAAAGATTGTATCAAATCATAAAAACATATCAAGTATAAAATGACAAAATAAAAAAATTAAATAATGTAGAGCAAATGTTTTCCCATGATTGAACCTTTTATCCGCGGACAGCAGAAGCGCAACGGAATCTATATAACGCGAGCTTGAGACAAAGAAAATCGATGAGTACTCACTTAGATTGAAAACTAGGTGATCGATTGACTCTCAACGTGGGATTTTCATCAACGTCAGATCCGGCGAAGGGTGTCCAAGGGGCGAAGAGAGGAGGGGTTGAAGGAAGAAGACGAAGGGTGGGAAAGGTGGCACGCGCAACGATCTCACATTGTCTTCCGGATCTCACCCTCCCGATTTTCCGGATCGGAAGAAAAACGAATAGAGAGAAGAAGAAAGAATGATAAAAGGAAAACACGAATGGATTTACAAGCCAGGAGAGGCCGGGAAAAAGCGGGCAGCCTCAGCTACGCCGCTACAACGACTGGCTTACAGAAGCAAACTCCCCATCTGCTGCGTTGGTTGCTGCCCCAACCAACTCCCCGCTGTCATTACGTGTGTCTGTGTGATTCGTCAATACACGGGCACGTGCACATACACATACACTTCGACAAGCTGTGCATGGCAGCCGGGCATTCAAACGGAAAGGCGGATGTATCTGGAGGATCTCACCTTGCGGATGCCAGCGATAAGGCGCGGTCTTATCTACTGATATTAGCGAAAGGCGTAGCGTACAATGATAGAAAGTTTCATATATCGATATTAACACAAATTAACACAAATAATAGAAAACTGATAATAAACTGGTGGTCTATGCACATTTTGATAATCAATTTGATGTAAACATAGTAAATAATAGTTTGTTTATATTGTAGAATTTATTTTTCAAATTAAAGTATTTATATTGTAGAATTTTTCAAATTGAAATATAAATTCAATTTCTCTTCTCTCCATAACCATTTTTCATTCATATCCCGTTTTCTTCGCAATTACGAATAACTGTTTACAGAGTAATATAAAACGCAATATTGGCCAATTAAAAATGGATTCTTCCTAGAGACTAATTAAGCCCTGACACAAGGAACGTGTCACGGAAACGCGCATCTCTGATAGTATAAATATGTAAATAGTGAAATACGTTTCTCAAGCGTTAATATACGCGAATTCGACCCTCCGATGGCTGAAGAGCGACACGCAACGCGCGCGCACAGACGTCGCTGTATATGTCGCAGCTGCAGCTGCTCGCAAGAGCGGAACACACGGCTTTGGGGATGGCGATGCATGCTGTAGCAACGGTTGCGCACCACCTGGCCCCGACGAAAGCCAGCCAGCAGCATTGGCATTGGCGTCGACCCCCTCCATCCCTTCATCAGCCAAAGAACGAGATCTAAAAAAAAGACCGGAGAGAGGGAAGAACACAAAAGGACCCTAAGCTTTTAGGCATTCCGGCACCCTCCGGTTGTCCTGAAAACCGATCGATGATCCTGAGAAGCCGTATCTGATCTTGTAAGCATGTCGCTTAACAGCGCGAGGAGGGAATTGCAGCGACCTACATATCTTTTTCTAGAAAAACAATCTAAAAACGAGCTTGCGCGGTGGGAAAAGACGAATGAACGAAGAATCCACGCGTATCCCGAATGGAGCTTCATGGTTCGGCGATTTTCACGGGACATTAGCATACTTGATCGGCTATGTAGGGAGTTACTAATCGATTAGGGGTGACTCGAACAACGTGTCAAATATTACGGAGTTACAACGATTATATGCGCCTGAAATATTAATCACCGTTTAGAATCACCATTTAGAATCACCGTTTGTAATTACATGATTACGACAGGTAAGACAATAAGAAACCTTAAATTGGTCTCAACACTCAATTATTCAAGATAATAAAAATTAAAGTCACTTATTGATTCATCTATGTATAAAATTTATTATTATTACTTACAACTTATTATAATAGCTTTCATCGATATAAATCAATAATTCGCAGTAAACGAGACTAGTAGATGATGAAAAATGCATTCAAAGCGAGTAGAAGAGCGCCGAAGCGTGGAAGAATATGAAGCTGCGAAGTCTGGCCGCGCAAATCGAGAGGATTGAACAGGCTACGTCTCCTTTTTTTTATATAGGATTTCCGTAGAAATGTGGGGGTGGCTCCGCGACGCAGAGTACCCCCACCATCCCAACCACTGTCGCCACCATACTCGCCCATGGGATTTGCGCGTGATATCGCAATAGAAGCTCTATCGATCCCAGCCCCCGACACAGCCAGACTGGCCGTTGTCAGGGGGTTGATAGCGATATGCAAAGCTCGGTACGTGCTATGTACACGACTTCGTGTAAAAGCTCCAAGTGATTTCGAACTCACCGACTGAAAACGACGACTGAATCTCTAAATGTAAAATTCACCGAATTTTTTTAAAGCGACGCTCAGAAAGAAAGAAAATAATAAAGTACGATATATACTGCATTACACTTTAGTGTGAGAATTACTCGATAGAAACCGAACCCTTAATCGCATAATGCTCTTATGACGATAAGTTTTACGGTCCATCTGTCCTTAATATCCTGGAGGGAAGCCACCGTCATCGACTTCCCCTCATGCACGATCCCGCGTGCCTTTCCTTCCTGTTTCCTTCCTCTGTGGCCTGATCCTCCCCTTCCACAAAAAAATATCTACATGAAACCTACCGAAGTCCGTGGGAATTCACGTGCAAATTCCAGGGTTAAAGAAAAACCCAATATGATTAACACACGTAAAAGATTACTCTCCTTTTTTGCGTTCTTTAATGTCACTTCGACCTTCGTGATGACGGTGTGTTACGCCAATTTCCAAGTTACGCAGGAAAAGACGTAATTGATCGACAAAAAGATTAAAGGCAACGACCTTAACGTCTTTAATTTATCCGATCCAGTTGCTCTCGTTGGCGTCATCCGTGGACTTTCTCGGTTTACACCAGAGGTCGAATGGTTCACCGTGGCTCTCAACCGTAACGGATGAAGCGGAAAACTCACCGCCGTTCTCTTTCCAGCAGGAGTCTTCTTTTTGTGCGCCTCAAACGATACTACACGCTCTGGATCTCGATTAAAAGAACGCGAAAGACGTATGCCTCGCCACAATTCTAAATATTACGGCAGCCGTACCGATTATTACCGGCATGGAATATCAATGGGCCATCACGGTGAAATCCTGGCTAATCATAAGTTCGTATGTAAAGAGAAAATCGAAGATTTTCTCTGTGGAATTGAGACAATGCCTGGAAGGTAGAAACGACGCGTGGGAGAAGCTCGTTAGAGTGTGATCATCGGCATTGCCTTCGGGATTTCATTCATGTTAAATTAGACGCAAATTAGCGTGCACACGGAGATTTGCGAAGAGAGAAGGCCTCGATGGAGAGCGGCTGTTGCTTCCTGGCGATAATCTACTAATTGTTTTCGCATGAATCATCGATCGTGAGCAACTTGGAGTTTATAAAACATACGGATCATTATCATCAAAATGTCAACACGTATGATATATTTCTCATTCGAATAGTTTTTCAATTCAAATTCCAACACATATATATTTTTTCAAAATTATAATTCAAATCTCTATCCTATTACTAAAACTGTAACGCCAGAGATTATTTATTTCTTATAATTCACTGTTAAATATTCAAAGAACAACGGCAACCCCATTCCTTAAATTAAATTTTGTTATTTATTTCTATACGTACCAAAATGTAAACCTGTCCATTTCTGTAATTAGTTTCAAAGAAAACAACGTTTATATTAACGTATGCACTTAGTGAATAATGAATTAAATTTGAGTCAAATTTAATATATTTTCTTGAATCAAGTTATTTACTCGCTATTGTTTTAGCTCAAATTGGATGTAATTTGACACTATAAATTTAACAGTAAAATCTCTGTCGTTGCTAAAACATTGAAGCCGTAACGCCGGGCTGGAGATTGTTGGTTATTTATGATGATCTCACAATCATCAGCGATAATCGCATAAATGCCGAGAAACGATCGAAACGGATTTGATGATGGAAACATATGATAATAGCGCGTAGTTTATCTGATTCGGGTCGCGTTGTGAAATTTTCGGCGGCGAAAATTCGCAGATAGTAAATCATGATGAGGAAAGCAAGTAAAAGTCGTAGAAGTTTACGGTTGTGGTGCCGATAAACGCCGGTTGTTTCATCGGCAGGCT
>Ga0157364_1008280_pt1 | contig 10777 bp, 8 predicted proteins | sample AttsexASBM2_FD_111476 | JGI IMG/M metagenome (GOLD analysis project Ga0157364, IMG submission 111476) | Fungus gardens microbial communities from leaf cutter ant in Ribeirão Preto, State of São Paulo, Brazil - Atta sexdens ASBM2 | ecosystem: Host-associated > Fungi > Mycelium > Unclassified ... | reverse complement strand
TTTTTTGGCAGCGAAATTTTTGTAGCCAATTCCGTTTAGAATAAAATTTTGCACAAATATCTCAAGAATAGTACAAGATAAATGTACCAGTTAGTGGACATGAACCAATTGTTAGACAAAGATAAAATATTTCAAATATTAAACTTTTATAATGATATGTATGATTCTAAATAAATTTATTACATTTTTATAAACAATAAATTTATTTAAAGTCGTACATACTATTAAAAGTTTAATATTTAAAATTTTGTATCACTTTATCCAACGAATTGGGTCATGTCTACTAACTGTCCATTAACTGATGTATTTACTTTATCAAGCGCACAAAGAGTGATTAAGGGTCTATTAAGTCTCTTGAAACGTTATAAAAATACGAAAAATAATATAAATAATAAGGTGACAGGCAATAAGCTTATATTTATTAGACCTTATCCACAATCTGAAGAGCGTAATGTATTCATGTCCTTTATACGTATAGAAGTTACACTCTCGAGGAAATTCGATCGAAGATAGACGTGCTGGACGTGCCCAAAGTGATGTGACACGATAGTCGAGGGAGAAACGAAAAAAAGAATCAATAACGATAAAGGTGAGTAATATATGATTTGACTGTAAATAATTACTAGAAATATTGGTACGAGAGAAAACTTGAAGTGATTCAGTGTCAGTCTTAGATCGTATAAATAAGAGAGCACTCGCGTCCCTTAAGTTTCGCAAACATGGTACGTTGGTATATCTTTACGGTAAAAGTAAATTGGCGAAATTCTTTCTTGTTGCTTGTAAATTCAATTGATTTTTATCTACAGATAATTTGTGAATTTGCTCTGCTGTTATTCGCTTCTCTGCATATAGCATCAAGCAGCAGTTACCAATGGTACAACGCTATAGAATTTTGGAGCAACGTCGTTTGCTCTATGAAAGATATTAAAACCATGAATTTTCATGGTATACTTGAGAGTAGTATTAGTAAGAGGAACGCTATTTTTCTCGAACAATATTTCCAGGCTTTTATATACGATGTCACGCGCAAGTGTGAGACAACGATTTTGTCGAGAATTTATACGCCTCCTGATTCAGAAAATCTTTTCGTAAATAATAACGACATAGCTTATAGAGTTGTAAAACGGCCATCGATCTGGAAGATTATATCCGGCGACGCGCTTCCTTCTCGAGTAATGCCGTCGAATAATGTAGCTAGAAAGATACGAAAGATACGAAGCGACAAAACCTTTGACGGAACATGGAACATGCACATAATTCTTATAAGAGATGTGCACTTCTTCGATCAAATTTCAAAGGATGGTACGACATTCAAATGGAATTCGCACGATCGATTTATCGTGCTGTTCGCTCGTTTTCCAGAAGAACATAGACTGTCAAATAAATTGAACTCAAGAATCGATGATATCTTGAAAACATTGTGGTTCAAACATAAGGTGCACAAGGTTTTTGTCTCCGAGGTGATACTCATAAACGACACCATTCGAATTGATCGAACTGTTCGCACTTACAATCCATTTACCAAAGTCAACAATTCTGGTTTGTAGATTTTTTTTCCTTAGAGTAAATTCATAATGCCAAGACTATAGTGAAATATTTAAATGGATACACAAATCATTTTATATATATATATATCCATATAATTTCTGTATGCATAGAGAAAGATAATAAAAAATATTTAACACATCTACTTGATTTCAGTGTGGGGTCGAGTCGAAATTATAAATGTAATAACAGCGGAAGAAGCATCAAAAATGCTGTTATATTTAACATATCGCCGCACGAAAAATATGAATGGATATGTATTAAAAGTTGGTTATTTTAAGAAAAAAGAAAAATCAATCATAGAACCGATAAAAAGTCAATCGATTACACGTTATAGTTACGGTGATGTCTTCAAAGAATTTGACGAGAAAATGCTAAATACAATTGCTCAAGACATGAATTTTCAAATAGAATACGTACATCCGGCGGATAATAAATGGTTTGGTTCTCAATTGTTTAATGGAACGTACGTCGGTGCTATAGGTACTTAGTGATATTTCAAATTATTCGTGATATATATAAGTTCCTATTTTTGTTTCTGTTTCTTTTGAATATCCGATAGTATATAGTCAGCTTACACAGGTGACATAGTGTACGGTAGAACGGACATCTGCTTCATATCTTTCTTCGTAAAGAAATACAGTATAAATCCCAAGGAAGATGTAGACTTTAGTTCATACGTAGACTTTGACAGAATATGCATGGTTGTCCCTAAAGCAACCAAGATACCTAAAGGAATTCGAATATATCATTTTTTTCCGTTGTCAATTTGGATCTGTTTGATGTTGACGCACATTTTCACGTATTTAATATGGTACTTTCTGCAAGTCTTTACTCCAAAAAGGTACAGTACTCGTATCTGAATGACGTTAACGACGTGAATTATTTCATTGACAATGAGTGAAAAAAGTGAAGATACATTGTGATACATATTTACTTTCAGGATGATAAAGAGAAATTTACGTGCAACGATCTATCGATCATTCCTATTGAATGCAGGTTGTCCCCAAAAATTGCCAAATACAAACGCGGAAAGGATATTACTTTCAGGCGTTTTTCTTGTTAACATTACTTTAGTTGGAATTTTCAACGGTATTTTGTATAATAGTTTCGCATATGACATGTATTATCCAGACATCGACAGTCTTCACGATCTTGACGTTTCGGGATTGCCGATATCCTTATCTTCCGCTAGCCTAGCCGATCTTTTTGACAACGATGATAATGACGTCGACTCCTCACTCATGCGAAACTTGCAAAAGAAAATACAATTCAATGAAAATGGTATAATCAGCACAGCTCATTATCGTAACACCTCGGCATTCGCTAGAGAAAGCTATTTTCCCGTTATCAGCGAGGAATTAGCTGATGCGGATGGTGGGCCATTACTTCATCTTGTCAAGGAATGTCCCGGTACGAAAAATATAATAACAAGTACTTATAGAAATTCTAATTATGTAGCTTAAATATGCCTGTGTAATAATAAATAGTTAATATTACATGAGTATAAATTCTAGGTAAATTCTACTTGTCGTATTTGCTGCCCAAGAATTCAATTTTCAACGAAAAGATAAACACATTAATCAATCATTTGAATCAGGCCGGTTTACCGACGTTATGGTATCAATATATTGTTAATGCCTTCGACGTTCACAAAAAGTTATTGTCCAAAGAAATATTAGCTCGAAATAAAAAGAAAATGGGCAGCTTCGTGCCATTTAATCTAGCTGATATGCAGTCATCTTTCTACATGCTACTGATAGGATTATTAATATCCACGATAGTATTTTTTCATGAGAAGAACTGGCTAAAAGTACCATTGTTGCATATTGAAAAACCAAATGATAAATCTACATGCATTAATCATTGAATCATTGGTAGAGTCGCGTCTTTTTTTTCAACTTTTGCAATTTTTTCAGAGAAAAAAATTGCTCAAATGACATAAACAAACTTAAATGATATATGCCTGTACCAGACACAATTATAAACGAAATTATGAAAAAAAAATACTTTTTCTTTTTTGCTCATAATTCCATATTTTTTCTCTCTCGATCATTTCCAATTTCTTCCAATAAGGCTACCTTCGTAACCATCCAAAAGGTATGGGAATCATAGTTCTCGACAATTGGTATCAAAAAATTAAGTAGATACAAATTCAATCTTGTCATTATCGATTTTTTTTCAAATGTATTTTGATTCAGTTGGCGACCCCTTGCATCCTTCTGAAGGATATGGGAGTTTCCTCCGTTTTAAAATAAGGGTATTAACTATGGATTGCAACAACATTCAACCTTGACACTTTCAGTAAAAATGCTCAAAATCTATACAATTTAGAAAGTCTACCTTCTCTTTAAGCGATCTCGACCGGGCTTAAATATATATATATATATACAATTTTTATGTTTTACATGAAATAAAAAGTTACCCACTGTCACTGGGTAACAAAATCACTACAGTGGCCTCTTGGTCTGACAAACAGACAGAACAACGAGGATGCATTGTTTGTAATGGTATTGTTGCTGTTTCTTATGACAGAGATTCTCAAGGTATCCTGGGTTTGCTTTCCGCACTCTGGGAGATTGTTTTTTTCGTAATCGTTTTCACAAATTTGGAGAATTAATTGATATTTTAGCACTATTAAATAGCATAAACTTTATCTTATATTGTTCTATATCGTAGCAATTTTGTTTGATTTTTTTGGGCAATTGTTCAAACCCAAAATTATAAACAATTGAACAAATCAGCATCAAACTGACAAAGCATGTTTAACGGAAGTTTGCAAAAGTAATTTTTTTTTTAATAAAATAAAATACTTTATTTAAAAATACTTTATAACGTAGGATTCGCAAATACGTACATTATGTATGTTAATAAAAAATAATTACAAAATATTTATAATATACATATATATTACAGTATTATATTATAAACGAAATGTGTTACGGTAAAAGATATTGAAATACAGGTACTTATTCTATTTGCATTAAAGAAAACTTTAAATAAAACTCAAGAAATCATGTCATTTATGTAGTATTAGGAGATTGCTAATAATATTATCAACAAAATTAAATATATATGTATATGAATACATAGCATATCTTTTTTAATTCAATAAATTTAATAAATAAACTCTCGATACACACTCATAAACAGACAAAATTCTTTTCACACACATAGTCTCTTTTTTATAATTTCATTTTATTATTCTAAATGTACCTATGTATGTACTTTTCAAAACAAAAACGATACATACATGTAATATGTGTAATTAATTTGTAATAAAACACACTCATTTATGTAAAACGCACTCTCCAATAGAAATGTGTAATTGCAAAGCTTCTTCTCTTTGATTCTTTTTCCTAATAAAATCTTTGAAAATAGCACGAACACTTTAATATTATCGCATGACAAATGACATGATTTTTAAACTTCGTCAGGACTCAATTGTCGCTTTTCATATTTTTCCGTTGATACTTCTTGACCGATAGTCGATTCCGTTTTTTCGCGTTGTAATTTCTTTAATAATTTATTTGCCATTTGCGATATCTATATGTTATGATACATCAATGTAATACATATAATTATGGCATGCAACTAACACAGTACACCAAGATATATACACTAAATATATATCTGTATATATGTGTATACACACACACACACACGCGCGCGCGCGTGCGCGCGCACACACACACACACACACATATATATAAATTACCTGCACATCGACTTCAACGACAGCCATAATGTCATTGAGCGCTGTTAAAATTTCAGCGGCATCAGCTTGTTTCCCGCGAGCATCAAGTACCACAGCATAATTGATCAAAATTAATGGATCCTGAGGAGCTAATGCGTGTGCTTTCGTCAATGATCTTTCGGCACCTTCCAGATCATCCAAACGTTTTAGAGCCACTGAGATAAGAAGAGAAAAAAGAATTCATATTTCAAAAAGGAAATACGTTCTACTGATAATAAAATTCTAGTATAAGACTTCTTTTTGAATGGCCGCGTTCTTGTTTCGCTAATCACTAATAAGATTAATGGCGAATTCGAAAGAAGCACTAGTGCGCACTGATGATATTAAAGTTTACTGATTTAATTTGAATATGAAAATGAAATTCAAATATTAATTCAAATTATAAAATATTTGGAAGTTTGGGATGTGTCCGGAGCTCGAAGAATCTTCGTAAAGAAATTATGTTCGTGGTGGCGATATGAAATAATTGAGACTCGCGATTGTGATAAGTTTTCCTTTTTAATCTGGTATGTACACGTGTTGTCTCTATGGAGTCTTACAATCGAATCTCTGCTTTATCTGCTCGCTCGTTCCGTGCTCTGTTCGAGAACTTTCTTATAAAATAAAAATATTGTTTCCGCAGATCGTTACTGTTTATTATCACTGTTGTTATATTTCAAATAAGTTTGTTTAAACCGCGGAAGATAATAATTATTACATAATATTATTATAATATATACAATTTACAGTAATATAATTTAATAATATGCATTTCGTTTTGATTTACGATGCATTGTGAGGAAAGTATTTGACGCGAACTGCCATAAGAAACAGCAGAGGCATTTAAATGTCTCTATTGTTTCGTCGAAATGTTGTGTGTACAGACAACGTTGTATTTTCTCCAAAATTCAATACATCTTCGCCTTATACAATAATTGTGGCGATAAAATTGTCACTACACATATTTTACCTTATTTTTTTAATAAACGTATTAAGTATTTCACGATTTAATCGATTTCTATGTTTATTTATAGACATATCTTTACGTTTTGTACAAGACGACTAAATGTGCACCAGTAGTGCGCACTAAGTGTCTAATCGAATTCGTTGTAATTAAATTAGACTTTTTTTATAGTGGATAATAAAATTATATAAAATATAAAGCTTTAAATTTGTTTTTTGTACTCACAACCTAATAACAGATATGGCATAGGATTCTTCGGTTCAGCACTGATTGCAGCACATAAGTAAATCGCGGCTGATGCAGGCTGTCCAGTGGTAAGAAAAACGATTCCCAGGTTGCACGACGGAACGCAAGACATCGGGTTCAAATAATGTGCTCGCTTCAACGAGCTAATAGCCTACGAAATATTGCAAAGGAACATTGTTAGAAATGTTTGTGAATTTCCAATATCTTTACAATAAAAATATGCAGTATTTATAAACCATATTACGTTTTGCTGTGGTTTTACAATATTTGTAAATTTACAATGGAAATTTATTGTGAATTTACAAAATTGGCGCGCTGCGTATTAAAGATTTGCATATACTTCACCACAAAATATTATTGTAATTTCGCAGTATAACTATTTTTAATTTACAGCACATTTTTGTTGGATAAAAACTTTCAACTTTTGGAAATTTACAGAACAGAAATTTCTTACAGTAAATATTTTTATTTTGCATTCAGTCTTTCGCATTATCTTGTCGATAATGATTCAAACATTTCCTTTCTGATTGCATCGCTTTCAAAAGAATTCATCTATAACGTGGATTAAATTCGTGAATAAAAATCATTGCCTTATATTCTATTCTTTTCTTTATATCAATATCTTGATTTTAAATTGATTACGTTATCTACGTTAAAGCCCTTTTCATTGAGACTTCGATTCTAGTGAAGTAGTGTTAGAATTATTGGTTTTCGCCGATTTCGGATCCAAAATTTAAAAATTCAAAATGGCTGAATCAATATGACAGATGGAAATGTTATGGAAATGCTGAAAGTCTTCCGATTTCGGCGAAATGTAGTATTAAAGGATTTTTGGGTTCGCGTATTTCGAATCTGAACTTAAAATTTGAAAATAAAAAATGGCTGAATTAATATGGACGCACACTTGTGTGATAATCTGTCTCACATAAAATGACTTTATACATTGCTCAAAAAATAGGTTTGGAATAGAAAATTATTTTCATTGAAAAGCACACATACAAGCGCGTATAATAATTTATGACTGTAACGATTTTTTCTGAGAGGAGCACGCACAGTTGGCGCCATTTTTTTTAAAAAGATTTATATTATTAACCTAAAAATTCTTTATAATCACTTATTTCCTTTTTTGTTAGTCGATTGCGATTTTATTATTTTTTATTATTATTATTTTATTATTTTATATTATTTTTATTATTTTTCTAACAAACTGATAATAAAATAAAATAATAAAATCAAATAAAACCAAGGACTGTAAGGCATCAGCGCGATACTTTAAACGCAATACTATTTATTGCAATTAATTACAATATTAAATTTCTGTGCAATATTGAATATACTGTATATACTGTACGTTTCGAGTCTTCAGTGATGTCGATAATGATAAATCAGTGATTGACAAAATTCTGCATGTAGATATGTGATAGTTACTTAAGTCTTATAAATAAATATTACAAATTTCGTTTTCCCGAGTATGCTACGTTCGACAAATCATACCACGTAGTGCAAAACACTATAGTAAAACTTGTATATCAAATGCAAATACCAAATTTCAAATTATATCATTGAACTGTTTTTTAGCAATTAGATCAAATGAAACGTTATATTTCGTCATGCATTTGAATAACTGACTATCCATAACGTTAGCGGAAAAATATATGAATAAAAGTCTTCCTTTCGTTTCTCTTTTTTTTATATACATATTATATATTAAGGTATACTGTTTCTAAGAAATGTAGTAAAAGTTTAGTTCCTTTTAATTTTTTTTAACGAATCCTAATAGCAAAGGGTCATATTCACGTCACAATAGAGTCACAATAGAGTCAGAAAGAAGATATGATGTCACTGTGAGATGATTGTCGTAACAAAATAACATATGTACAAAGATATGTTACAAAAATATTCGCACATCATCATGACATTGCTATGATATCACATGATTTGTAATAAAGCGGACATTGACACGTCACCGATGGTTGTAACTATGACATTTTTTGCTATGGAGGAATATTACTATAAATTGAGTCATCACTTCAAATAAATAAAGGAGATATTCAGAAAAAAAGCGATGAAGATAAAGATGAAGGTAAAGCAAAAGAAAAAAAAAGGTAACTCACCGCAACATACTTTTGTTTCGCGTAAAGGCACATTCCAATGTTGTTCCAAAGAATCGAAGATTCTGGAATGGTCTGTGCCGCAACTTTATATTTCGATAAAGCCACATCATACTCTCGATGACTCTGGAAAATATAATATACTCTGTCCAACGAAGCAAAGAAACAAATTCTACGAAAAATGCAAAGTAAGAATAAATAAATCTTAATAATCTAACGCATATGCATTTGTAATAGAATATGCCTTCATAGTTGTTTATAATATATTAGCAAAGCAGAATAACGCTTTACCTACTTTATAAATCAAACGAAATTTAAATAATCGAAAATTAATTTGATGAAAATAATCAGAACGAACATATGATTGGAGTACAAGATGTCAATGATTACATTTTTTCGTGAATTAAAGAGAAGTGCTCAAAGAAATGTTACTGTATGAATTTCTATAAATTTGTGCACCTGCATTACATAAGCCATAGGCAAGATTGCCTTGACGCAATTAGGCGAATGAGCCAAAGCTGCTCCAAATTGTTGAAATGCTCGTTGTGTATCTCCGATTTTAAGATATAAGAGACCCAGTTCTGTCGCTGCATCTATACTCTGGGGATTCCCGCTAAGAGTAAAGAAAGTGTCGAAAGTTTAAGTTGTATTAAAATGAAAGAAACGCTAAAAGAAAGGAAACAAGAAAGCGATTGATAAAATAAGAAAAGTATTAAGAAGAAAAACGGTAAGCTAAGAAAACATGTTGAAGATGTGATAAAAAAAATTATTCTATTCTACATGTAATAAATATTTTTAATTTTTTCGCAGCTAATGGTATATGAAAATTAACATAATTTAATTAATTTTTAATTCGCGCGATTCATAACTACGGCTTGTGATTCATATAACTTACTTACTTTAAAGCTGCCGTATAAGCGTTTTTAGCTTCTGGAATCATATCGTCTAAGAGATAAAGTCTCGCAAGATCAATATTGGGCAATTCACTTTTAGTTAATTCCGTGGATCTTTTGAAATATTTTTTACCCTCTTGTAATTGGTTCAATTTTACATAAGCCTCGCCTGAAGACGAAAAAGAAAATAATTCCGTTGGACAGAAAGCGTTATTTTACTTAACAGTTAAACTTTATAACTTTAATTATGCTCAAAGCAAATACTTGAAACGCGATTACATACTTATTTATACGAGTGCAACATCGAACAAAAGTACATTCCTCAAAATTAATAAAATAGCATGAATTCTCTGATAGGTGCATCTGCAAGTTTATAAAGCTTAGCTAATGTGTTGTGCAAAATAAATCGCATTGTGGAATAAATAACTTGCCAAGGCCATGATATATTTCCCAATCTGGTAGAACAGATATTTTTTCAGCTTCCGCATATGCATCTATCGCGCGTTTGTGACTTCCCATTATCAGTCTAAAAATTGTCGCGTTAATAATTCGTGATATTCGTCATATATTATATAATTTGTAATTAAGAATAATTTTTAATTACTTACAACGATTTTGCTATCTGTTTAACGTTATCGATGTTTGTCGAATTCACATTATACGCGGTTTGAAAACAATCCAAGGAATCTTGAATCCTACCCTCCTTTCGAAGAATTAAACCCTATCAATAAGATCATTATATATTATCTGATACGACCGTGTAACAAGGATAAATATTGGTTGTTTATAATTATTCATTATTTACAGGCTGTACGAATAAAGACATTATTCTTTTGTCGAATAGTTTTTAGCAAATTCAGTCACACTTGTATTACTAGATTAGTGCACACTAAAAACTGCTAAATATGAAATTAGTGATGTTGAAACATATAAAAAATATTTTAAACGATTAAAAACCTAATAATAATATTTATACGTTATTTAATAAAATATTTAATTGTTAAAATTAATTGTATTGCCACTGCATTTAAATATGTTACATCAAGTAATCTTTAATATGTGTACTAATATTATTAATCTAGTGTGAGAGACCAAAATCAATATTTAATTATTTCCACACTTTTCATAGTTTGTCACAGGTCGCAGACAGTGGTGGATGACGGCAAACTATCAGGGTTGGGTAAGTTAATGTTTTTTTTTAACTAATGGCTTTAATTAAAAAATTAATAAAATTAAGTTAAAAATTGTAGGAATAAAAAATTAACTTAACGTAAGTTAAATC
>Ga0157364_1008279_pt1 | contig 10778 bp, 5 predicted proteins | sample AttsexASBM2_FD_111476 | JGI IMG/M metagenome (GOLD analysis project Ga0157364, IMG submission 111476) | Fungus gardens microbial communities from leaf cutter ant in Ribeirão Preto, State of São Paulo, Brazil - Atta sexdens ASBM2 | ecosystem: Host-associated > Fungi > Mycelium > Unclassified ... | reverse complement strand
CACACACACACACACACACACTTTCTAATTATAAAATATTGAGAGAATTAGAAATTTAATCATAACTAGAAAATTCTATTTGGTATCAGAATGCATGTTTGCATATGTCATATTGAATCAAACGTTTTTCTCATTATAATGAGATTTAATATAATTACACATCTATTATCTATTTTGTGCAATTACTAATATATTATATTAGTTATAATATAATTATATAATATAATACTTATATTATTATATATTATATATTAGAAAATCAATTATCGCTAAATTATAACAGATGTTTTGTTTAACTAAATGTTTTAAATTAAATAATGTTTTAAGCATATTTGCAATGACGCATCATTCCAAAATTCACTCAACGGAATGTAATAAAGTATAATTATAGCGATTTCCGAGAAACAGTTGCATTTCAAAACTTTTGTTTAGTAGAGACAAACTTACTTAATGAGGGAATGATGTTTCACTTTAATTGACATAATTATCAGTAATACTTCATTAGTTATCCTTGCGATTTCACTGTTTAATTAAACTAAACTTATATAAACAATTTTGTTCTATTATTCTTTTTCTTAAAATGTTTGAAATAATAAGTTATAATAAATGCGACACTTAACACAACATTAACACACAGAAAAAGATATAAATTTTAAGAAAGTGCGAAAATTTGCATTAGCCAATAACAGAGAAACAGTGAACTATGAAATTATAAATTATTGAGTAACTGAATTTAATTAATTGCCAATGACAATATATCACATCTAATATTAACAATTTCTCCATTACGGCGAACATCATTGCGAATAGCTTGAAATTGATAATCAAGAGTAACCACAAAATTCTTTCTGTGTTCACTTCTTGTTTAATTATGGAAATCAGAGATGCATCTATTACCGATAATGATAGTGGTATAATAATTAGGATGTATTTTACTAATTATGTCAAATGTCAATAGAATAATATTTTTATAAACGAGTATTAGACTTTCAATAGATGATTTGCTTTTATAAATCAACAATTTTTTTCTCCAATGTCTTCAGTTTATATGAAAAAATTTAATTGTGAATCATATGTCGTGTCAATTCGTCGCTTCGAGAGGTACTGTCTAAACGTGTTGAAAATTTCATTTAAACAAACAGTGAGATGTACACAGTAACGAACAATAAATAACGAAGACTATGCTTACGCATGGATAACAATAATCTCGTAAATTCTTCACATTTCTGACTACATTATTTCACTGTACTATTTCCAAAGCGTTGAGATATTTTGTTTATCGTGGCTGAAAATTATAGAGGAATTTTGGACGCTTGTTTTACACGGTTCTCGCAGGATCTTAATTACGAATCTCAACTAAAAATTTGAGCAAAACACAAGTGCAAAATAATATTTCATGCAGCATTGTTTATTATACTTTTCATTAAAAAACTTTGTAAATTTGCAGCTTTCTTTTTATGGGATGATTAGACATAAACATGGATAATAGTAAACATTTATTTTTGTGTGTTAATAGAAGAATAAATATTTATCATTTTTCAAAGAGAATTTCGACATTTTTATCCATAATTATTTTTTCTAATTTATTTTCAAAAAAATTTTTGATATTATAAGATACTAAGATTTTTGTTATTTCCGTTATGCTTGTTAGCATGCGAAATCCAAACTTACGTATAATATTACGGAAAATGATTGTGTGTGGGACTGACTTTACATATTGCATGGTTAATGATAATTTGCTGACAATAATAATTAATATTGATTATTAAAACAATTGCCTTATCATTATTTTATTGTCGTATTAGTTATTTGATTGTTGATAGTAAATAATATATAAGTTAATAGAATATATAGAGGCGACAGCGTTACAAAATTTTCGTTAGTATTATTTTATCTTGTAATGTTTTTATAATATGGTTATCATTTTCAATTTTTGCAAAACTTTTCAATTTGCGTTACAAACAATTAAACGTTTATTTACAAAATAAATTTTTATGTAAAAATAATTTATGTAAAAATAATTTATCTGACGTACTAATACATTTTAAAAAGGATAATCGTAATCAGTTTATCCTTGTTTATCTTTTATTCCAATAGCTTATAACGGCAACTAACGATCCAGAAAATATTGAAAGCTTTTAATATAGTTAGCTGAATTTGACAGTAGTTCAATACTGTTTAATATAATCGACTCTGAAATTAATTAATCCGAGCTGTTTGAAACTTTATTAAAAAAGTCGTTTCTTGGAAATTTCGTATCGAATATTAAATACATTTTTTTATTATGTCTTTTTTCTATGTTCTATTTAGAGGGAGAAAGCTTTGGGAAAATAAAAATATTTAAACGGATCTTGACATATGTTATTCATACAACGTCAAAAATTTGTGGAAAAATAATTTTAATGGACTTTCTAATGATGTAAGAAAGTATTATTCTTTCAGCTCGGCAAATTATCTCAGAGCGATTTATTGTGTAATTCAAATACCGAAGTATTCTTAGAAAATGTTTATAGCGGATAAGAATTACAATCTTTTCTAATTACAAGCGATTAAAATCAAATAATTTTATTTTCATAAGTTTATATCATTTATATTTTAGAAATCGGATTTTATTTTAAAATTATCATAAATTTAATTGACAATTTAAAAATCTTTAATGCTTCCATGTCAGCTATCTAGAATGTTGATGTCAGACGAAGAAGTTATAAGTTATATGAAAATTTTTATATTAAATATTTATATATTTATAACTATATATATATATATATACATATATCTGCAATTTTCTTTTTCATAATTAATTCAAGATTGTTAGAAAAAAGAAAATTGCAGAAATATACACAAGTATTGCAAAACTTGAACTCAATTTACCGAATTCGATACCGTCAATAACTTGTAAGTCCTGCTAAGAATATTACTACATCAAACTAGAGAAAAAGATATTAAAGTCTTATAAAGAGGTGTAAGCTCTTCGATTATAATCCTTTCGACGTAATTAATGTCTTTAGAATTGTCTCTTAATATAATTATGGTAAAAGTTAATTCTATAATAACGAGGTTGTGGAAGTAAGAAGGAAATATTCATTTAGATAATGAAATAGGGCGACTGCTTCGTCAGTTATGATATGACTTTGAATTTAATTCAATTGCAATTTAGGAGTAAGTGTCAGACTTAAGAGGGATATTGGTAACAGCTTATACAACATGAACGTAGTATATGTAGCTAAAAGGATATATAAAATTTTATTTAAATATTTAATTGTATTATTATCTTTCTATAAATTTCATATAATAACGGGTATTATTATCAAATATTAGAAATGCGTAAACATGATATAAATTTTAGATATTATTATTTATATTGATTTTGTAATTTTATCTGTGGAATTAAAAGAAGCATTGTACTCAACTACTACAGATTGATAAAGTTTAATAGCAGTTAAATATAACATAATATTTAGAGATATCATAAGTTTATAAAAACGTTTAATTATCAATAATTATCTTTAATAACGTTATGATTTAATGTCTAATCTTTTTTATCTTGTGGAAGATACACTATATATATCATTTTATTCTTATCGTTCATTAAATATAAAACAAATATAGAATGACACAAACAACGTTAATAGGTCTCCGAACGCACCCTTCATTCTCACACTTATATTAATATTGTTCCGTCCGGATGACGGCCGGATAACACTGCATTCTCACAATATCATACTAGCTCGCGCACGTCCAGCAAACTCGATCACTCGCAGTCACGCAAAGAATATCCAGATGTATCGAAAAGAAGAACACAATAACTTTATTGAACGAGGAAATAGCCAAAATACAGAAACTCTGTGAAAGTGTTCGAACAAATTGACAGCTCGATTACTATCGATCGTATTGCTTTTCCTCGGTTAGCTGTTCTCACACTGGGAGGGCCCGAAGCCCGAAGTAACGGAGCTCTGGCGACATCAATTTATTTATTTTTGTTTCCTTATGTCACTCGCATAACACACTAGCATATAACACAATCGATAAACAAATTTTTTCTTTCAAGAGCGTTGAATATGGCATTATCAAAAATGCAAAATTATGTAATATTTTATGTGTTATTGATGGAGGATGCTTTGTGTAAATGACATTCGTCATGCATGCTGACAGGAGCGAGAAATAACAGAGCCGATTAGGAAAATATTCACATGGCGTAGTTGAATATTGTAATTATCGATATATTTTTGTTTCTGTCGGCAACACATTTCAAAAGAGGATATCTGGACCGGATAAATAATATTGCTATGAGATTTCGCGAGATGAAACGATTTGGAATAGCAATAGCTTACATAAATATACATGGTTAACCGATACCTTGTGGATAATAGCAAATATTCGAGGCATATACACATGGATGCTATTGATTCCAACGGACACGTGTAATTATCGGCTCGTAATTTCTTCATTACAGCGTGACCTCCATAATCTGCGGCGTAGCGTTGGGAATGTGACCGTCACGATTGAGTTGTGTTAATTTTTTGTACAGGCGTAATTTTATCTGGCAGATGATATCGTAATCCCTAAGGTTGGGATTATTGTCAGTTGCGTTATGAAACAAAATTTCATTTGTCACAGGTAATTGCTCACACATGTAATTTTACATGCAATTTTACAGCAACACTTGCATTAGAACGTACAAACAATGGTTAATATGATATTTTGGAACAAGGATGATTCAGCTTGTTAACGTATCGACAGTATTGTATCTATTTGCAAATATAATCAATAATCATAATGTGCAGATAGATTAAATTACAAATTACATAGCAAAATGACAATTAATTGACATAAACAAATAGATTGATTAAAGGATTTTTGTAATTTTGCTGTAGAAAGAGTTATGTAATATATCAATAAATGATGAAGTGTTATATAAATGCTCTATTTGTTTGCATGGCTTTTATCATAAATTTGACGTATGACAAGAAAGAACACGATTAAAATACGATACGCTATTATATTGACAAAGTATGCAAAGTGTTTGTTCGTAGATAGAACAATTACTTGTTTGTTCATAAAGTAATCTGAGAGCAATTCAGCGATGCGGGTTCCATTTACGCGAGAATGCTTGAGAAGGTGATCCGAGAGAGTGCTTTTATACCTAATCTCTGGATCGTTCTACCTCACTATCGAGGCACGTCTGATAAGCCATCGTAACACAAATCAATTATGTCGTCATTAAATGTCACCCCGAGGTCGAAGAGACGGCCTCTCTTAATGGATGGTCCTATTTAAACCGTAATTTCGCGGGAAAGCATTATATGACGAATTAATTAAGTTGATCGGAGCCGATAGTGAAATCTTAATTGATAAAGTTTCGTTGGTTAAACAATTAGAGCTAAAAAATAAAATTATTAATTAGTTTTTATTCTATAAAAAGTTGTATGAAATTAAAAAAGCTTTATTAAATAACGACACATACGTGTACAATTTTAAGAGTGAGAGAGGGAGGGAGAGGGAGAGAGAGAGAGAGAGAGAGAGAGAGAGAGAGGAAGGGCAATGAAATATTAAAAAATGTCGGTTACGAAAGCTTAATATCTTAATAAGAGAAATGTTAGCAAAAAGATAATAAACATGCATGTATGAAAGTACTTTGTTAAAGGTACGAAGCTCTTTTACAAATATGAAAATAAAAATTTAGCTTTTTTTTTTAAATATATCTGGCATCTAATTGAAATTCTTCACGAGTCATGCAACGTGCTCAATTCTGAAGAAGTATCCATAATGGAAGAAAGATTCCACGTTTAGCAGAGAAACGTGGCTAGTGTCGACCATGAGCGTGACGCATTTAACTCTTTTGGATCGGATTTCTTGCATATAGCAAGTACAGCTTAAAAGTATACATTTTATAAGAGATTAGAGCTAAAATGTAAAATAATTAAGTTTGACAATACAATAAAATGTAATAAATAATCATAATATTACTGAGGGATGTAATAATTATAACTTTTGAATTCTCCATAGAATAATATTTTGAATTTTTTGCATTTTATAAATTGATTATAATTAAAATTAATTTTTCTAAATTGTATAATTTATTAATTTTCATAAATTAATAACATAATTAAATAACAAATTTATATACAAAAATTGGTAACAAGATGTACTTCTTTAAAATTTTTATATACCTAAAACATTTTTTGATATTTTGAATAGTTTTTGAAATATAATGAAAAAAACTAAAATGTGTTACACATGAAAAATGATTTTAAAATCGTTTATTAACTGCGATAGATATTTTTTAATTCATTTATTTACATATCATATGCATATTTTCATTAAAATTAGAATTTAACACTTTGAGATGTTTTGTTTATTTAATGATGTATATTTCAACTCATATATTACAAAATTCAAGAATAAAAGAAAATAAAAACTTAGCGTAACTATATGTAGAATTGATAATCACGATATCAATATGTATTCTAAGTTATATTTTAATGTTCTCTTATCGTAGAATGCATCAAACAATTAGAAATTGTAGCTGGAAATTATTAAATTTGGGAGCATCAAATACGATAGAGAATGCCAATACGGTCAAAGTTATATGTTTCAAATAATATTATTCATATTCAAATATACAATCGTTTCTTAAGTCTTAATAAATAATAAATTTGGAAGATTTAAAAAATTTATTTTATTTTTATGAATTTATTCTATTATACATAATGCAATTTGATATTACTCTTAAATATATCTTCATGTGTGTAATAATATTTTATGTTATATATTTAATTTTGAAAATAATGTGCAATTATAAATGATGTGCCCAAATTTATGTATCATAGCTCTTTGTTTTTTGAAGTCATTATGAACAGTCATTATTTTATAATCTATATTATATAGGCTTAGTGACTGTTTTATCATTAATAGTAGGTTTTGAAAACACAGCTTTTGTATGAGGTAATTAATGGCGTTAATCCTTCACTCGAAATTGCATCAGGGAATACAAATCGGCGCACAAAGCAGAAGCAGGCGATGCACATCAGATTGCAGAATGCTTGTTAGTCGTTAGATGAAACTTACCACGTGATTAATTAGAAGAGTCGCCTTATTCTCTTAATGTATAACATCGTTTTCATTGCGAATTCGTAATTGTCATCTTCATTCGCTCGGACAGAAAATTATTAAGCCACTGGCATATAATGCAATATTTGGCGTGACTTGCTGGTAATTAACGTCCATGAGTATTTTAGATGCATTCGAGCGAAGCTTATTCTAAATTTTGCTAATATAATAAATGATATATTTTACTTATAAACTGAAGTTAATTACTGAATAAGAAAAAGTAAGAGTTAATATAAAGCGTACTGAATAATTTAAATTTTTAATAAATTTTATAATTTAAGAGATATTATTGTTCTTTTAACATTATTAATTACTTTTAATAATTTATTGTATTGAAGAAATTAACTATACTAGAATTAATATTTCATCACTGTTTTTTTATGCTATTGGATGAAATATGTTAATTTGGCTGGGACTAATTATAAATACGAAATAAAGAATCTTGATGACAAATTATTATAAATGATTATTGCAAGATAGTTTATTTATGATGTTATATTGTTATTAAATTATTATGTTATTAAATTGTTTAACTTCACGTTTATATGAACATAAATATAACGCAATTTGTGTTTATATCAAAATGCTCTATTATTCTTAATAGTATCTCTATGTATATTTCTGAAAAAATGAAAGAAGCAGTTATATAATTTAATAATAAAATATGTCGGTTTTAATAGTTTCCTTATTCTGCCGATCTTTTCTTTTTTGATCTTACAGATCTAACTTGAAGAATTTACTCTATGAGAAAATTTGCCTTGAAAGAAAAACTTGAAGCGTTCTATGTTCGAACTTCAATCCGCACAAAGTGAAACTTTTAATCACTTTAAGTTTATTTGTAAGTTTTCATTGTCAAATAAATCGCGCTTTATTCGTGGAATGAGTTACACGTTGATATTTATCGATGAAATCGAATTCGGATTTCAAGAAAAAATAAAAATCGCAAAAATAATGGCGAAGAAGAAGCCAGAACAAATAACGATTTGAAGAAATTCTCATTTAAGTCCTGGAGATTCAGACGGATTATACAAAACCTTTCAATTAGTCCTTCGGGTTTTATTTTTTGCATTCGGAATACAGAATTCTGTAATACTGATATGAAAGTAGTAGTTCTTGAATCGGTTTAAGGGAAATCGCATTTTATCGACAAATTATTAGAAATTGAAATTATTGGAAAGTTTTTTATTTAAATATTGCAAAAATTCTTGATTGCTAGATATTTCATTACCTCATATTATAGATAAATGCTTTATACAATTTATACTTTGTAACAAAATAATGGATAATGTTATAAATGAATACAACATAACATATTTAATATTTTAAAGATTATGTGTGTATTAATATTTTAAAGATTATAAAACAAACATTTTGAACTTCAAGATGTATATTATTGTAAGTGTACTATACCAAGGCTAGATCTAAAATAGGACAAATAAAAATAAATGATTATTCTCGTATTTTCATCTTCTCACTACCGAAATAATGCATGACTGAGTAGGAAGGAAGCAATCAATCGTTTCCTTCGAATAGATTGGTACATAGACAGATTTCGGTGAACACGTAACGAAGTTTAAATATGTAAACTTCACTAGCATCGCATCGCTTCGGATACTTTATACAATGCATCGCGGTTTTGTATAAACTTGAAATTCACGCGGCGTTTGTTTAATACCTCGTTTAACATGAAACTCTAGTCTGAATTGAAGATTTATGAAACATCGTTCTAAGCATAATACGAAGTGTTGCATAAATTCTCGATAACATATAGCTGCACTTGCGTTTAAATTGCTCCTGTCTGCGTATCATCTATATTTTGTCGCTAATTACTTACATTTTTGATGCTATAAATATGTTTGCATTGTTATATAGATGTTATATACACGTTGATAAGTTCTATTTATAATACTAGAAGTAAGGAAATATTTGAAAGAGCAGTCAGCGTTGCTTGAAGATTAAGGCCATCTCGTGTTTTCACATGAGAAAAGATAACTTCTGTTTCATTTATCCTGCGTCTGTTTTGTTTTATAAGATGACTTTATCTACATGAGTGCATTTTTATAATATATATACAAACTTAAATTATAACGGACGAGATGACATAATATTGTAAATTTTTTATCTTACTTTTATTAAAAATGTTTTCGACGCCATCATGGACGTGTATCGTAATTTTGTATTATATTACAAAAGAAAGCAAAAGTATGAACAAGTAGATTAAAATTTATCGAAGGAACACAAACATATTTAAGACTGGAACGATCACGTTTTAATTTATTCATACAAAAATTGGCTTAAAAATTTGACTTCATGAAAACGTACCTCAGTAATATTTAATAAAATTGATTAAAAGAAGTTTAATTCTTTTAATTAAAATCTATTTTCTTTTTATGAAATACTACAAAATATTTTATATATTTTAAAATATAAATATATTACTTTTTTTGTTAGTAGAATGCTACAGAAAATACACAGAAAAATGATTTTGCTCAAATATCTAAAAATTTAATTGGATCTAAAAATAATTTTGTTAGACCATCAAAATAATTACGTGATAATCATAAGTACAATGAGCAATGCTGCAGAGCAAAAAATTTTGACGTTTTAGCAACCAGTTTAAGCGTACTACATTATTATTTTGATGATTCAACAAAATTATTTTTATATCTGTATCTGACTAAATTGTTAGATACTTTAGCAAGCAAAATTATCCTTTTCGTGTACGATTCATATTTAATCCTTACTAAAACGGGGTCACTACCGAGAGTGATTCCTATTCATGTAAATTTCTTTGTGTCTTTCGATAACTATAAATTATTACATTTTATTATTTTCCAAAATGAAGTGCCAATATTTATTCTAGAAAGTTAAAAGTATATTGGTGAATTTTTAGAGATTTTTTTTTAATCATTTTGAATAAGTGAAAAAAACAAACGGATTTTAGTACCTTCGTTAGTATAGATGAGGCCCTAAATTGTATCTAATAGGGTAAAGGTTAATTTAGTTGAAATTTCAGAGTTTATGTTGTATGATTGACGTTGGTAGATTTAAATTGTTAATTTTTTCTCGGATTCATGTTCAAGTCAATTTGAAGTCGATTGACTTTTAGGACCATTTGATTGATACCTACTAGATTTTCTAATCTTCGAAAGAAAATCGATATTATATCGAAGCAGCGTTGATAAAACATTGGTCTTCTCAATGCAACATTGATAAAAATATCAATTTTCTTCGAAGATCAATAAAAAATGTAATCGATATCAAATTAATTGGTTCGAAAAATTAATCGATATCGATTTGATTTCGATTTATGAATCCGATTGTAATGCAAATTTGGAACAGCACTTTTCTTTATAGTATAGTAGAATTAGTCTTAAAATGAATTTTATAGTGCTGGCTATCCGCCCGTAAAAAAAAGTTGAAGGTCACCGCTATACTTTCTATGCATAAAATCTTTTAGTATTTTTTAAATCTTCGGACAGGATATAAAATCTGAACCTGAGAATTCACATCTCTATGCCAGCAGGAGTATTTTTTTGGGTTCGATCGAATTGTGAGAAAAATGATTTTCTTTCTCCATTTCATTTGTAAGGTATGTTTGTTTTAAGAATATAAAGCCTATTCCACAATATGCTTTTTATTTCCTGTTTCTTGTTTTTTGCTATTTT
>Ga0157364_1008277_pt1 | contig 10780 bp, 5 predicted proteins | sample AttsexASBM2_FD_111476 | JGI IMG/M metagenome (GOLD analysis project Ga0157364, IMG submission 111476) | Fungus gardens microbial communities from leaf cutter ant in Ribeirão Preto, State of São Paulo, Brazil - Atta sexdens ASBM2 | ecosystem: Host-associated > Fungi > Mycelium > Unclassified ... | reverse complement strand
GGTCTGGGCAACCCGTCAGAGAAGGTCAAACCTAAGAAATGTTGAAGAATGATAGCCACGTACTAAGCCACTTTTATAAAATCAGGTTGTGCCTCATTCATTTTTCCAGTGCTGCAGCCTTCAAGCTGTATTCCAGAAAAAATTTCCGAATCTTGGCCCGACACTACTACCTTTTGAGGCTGGCTTGGTACTTGTTGAAGTGTAAGCGTATTGACCATAAGTATACTGTCACTTGTACCGCAGGAATTGCGGTAGGCACCTTTATTCAGACATCATCCACAATAGCACATATTGGCTGTACCAGCTGCAGGAGCAAGGCCGATATCAGACCGATTCCCTGTTCCCCAGGTTTTAGCGCATTACACAAGACCAGAAATATCCATCAAAGTGTCCAAATTGTTGGATATGTTGGGGAATACTTGTTAGAAGTGGAAAGAGGGTTATGGGAGGTATGTGCGACGTGGATGGACCTTGGCTTCTGTTGAAGGTAGATCAATGCATTAATGTGACCATCAATGTGACAACCCCTTAGACCATAACATGGACTATTTTACATTTTTAAATTTCCTTCCTATTGTTCTGATAACTTAGTGTATATTTGGTGTATTATTGAATACTTACCTTAATCAAATTCCATATCCTGGAAGTGTCAAGAAGTATTCACAGTTAGTTATGTAGAAGAGGGTTAGATCAAGTGTGGAAACTTATCTGGAAACAAATGTGGTTATCTATGAGAGTGGGTAAAGTACCTGGGTTGTAGATCAAGCTTATTCATGAACTTGTGACTGAACTTCAGATAACAACCTTGGTTTCAACTTATGCATTATGCTGCTATCTGTTATGTAGTTGTAATTTCAGCAAAAGAATAAAAGTATCAAGAGAACTTAGAAAAAGAAGTAAGGCATTATCTTAGTTAATTACTAGACTAGGAAGACTACAGAGTATTATTAAATACTAAGTTCTGTAGTCAGAACTATAGTTAGGAGAATAGTAGTGTAAAAAATAACTAAGAAGACATTATAGAGACAGTTTCTAAGAGATAGAAAGTTACTAGAAGATAAAACATAAAGAACTAATTTGTGCACAAGTGAGTATAGATATCACAAAATGAACTACTTACTTGTTTGTGATATCTGAACCTTGAATACACTCTCAGAGGTTTAGGAGTGATTCAGAAGTTCAATAATAATGACAATAATGATTAAGATCAATACAGATGTCAATGATAAATAATGAAGATTGATGTTATTAAGTCTGAGATCTAATCCTCAGATACAGAAGTATTTATACAAAATAGTAATAGTCTGTGCATAAGCTATTTCTATCACATGATCAAAACTTGTATCTGGTGGGGCTGTTATCTGTCATAGCAGGTGTCAGGATTTTAGAAGATAACTAATTATATCACTATATTGATATGCTTGTATCTCTATGAATACTGATCTCCATATAATACATTATATATTATTAGAAACTATTTGATGAGTGCCTTCCAACACAAGTTCAATCATATGAATCTATCCAGCTATTCATGAGATATTAGCTAACAAAGCTTTTATGGTTACTGATAGCCTGATATCTCAGTTGTTTATTGTCACATTTATATATCTCACATATGTGCAGATAGCCATCATTTGGAGCTTTCCAGCACAACTTAGTCTGTGAAAATTGGTCCAATAGTTATGAAAATACAAGCTAAATAAAGTTTATGACATAAATATAAAAATATACCTAGAACTAGTTATGTTATAACTTAAACTCAAGTGATAGAGTAAAAGTGAAACCTTGTACTGGTTAACACAAGAAAACTTAGTAGAGTTCCTAGCACAGGCAAGTCTACTTTATATATTTCTAGTATATAGTCTATATACACTTTATATCTAGCCTATTCTAAATACTATAAGTTATGTATATAAGAGTCATCATATCATATGATGTATGATATCATTCTTTTTAGGTGTCACATGACATTGTTCCCCCTTTACTAAGTTTAAAAAAAGAAAAGAAATCAAAAGACTAGAGAAGAATTAAAATAGAAAAATAAGAGAAACTTAAATAAAAGAAGAGAGATATAAAAGAAAAATACACTGTCTTAGATTCTAATAGGTTAGAGTCTTATCCAGATCAAAAAGTAAAAGTCTTAGAAGTCTTAGAAATTAGTTTATAATAGGAAGTTTCTGAGCTATTTATTATTTTTTATGATATGAGCTCTAAGCTGTGAAAACTTACTATAACTATACCACTTACATTAAACTACATTATACACAAATACTTATACTATGTTAACTACTGGAGAGAGCTTACTATTAATATTTTTTAATGAAAACAAATTCAATAGATATCATATACTGAGTCTATTTATTTCAGGAGACTATTCTCTACAGTGGTAATATTTTCCCAACATGTCCAATAAAAGCCTATCTTTCCTACAACATATCTCTGTAGTGGTGTTATACTGGAAAACACTTTTCTATGAAAACAAGTACTTTTGTAAGGTTTTCAAGTATATAAGCCCTTTTTGAAGGCATTAGCAAGAAGATCTTATACTTCTAGATGACATCTCAGATTCTCTTGAGTAGATACCAGTTCAAGGAGCAGTGTAGTAACTGTTAATCAAACCAAATTTTGGAAAGAAGAGATCTTTAGGAATAGGAAATGCCACTTGCAAATGACTAGCTACAAAGTATGCATACTTGTGAGAGTATTTTACTGGATAATGAATGTTTGAATGGTTTAATAAGGCAGAAATATGTTATATCAAAAGCTAATAGAGTCTAGAATAGTAGAGTGAGTAAGAATAGCTATGAAAATGGTAAAGGAGGGATAGAATGAGCTCTTGTAAGTAGAAATCAATTATTAGATTGATGTTGGATTGTAAATAAAGAGATGGCCATGTGCTTTTAAGACCTTAGAAAACTTCATTATGGTTTTGGTTTCCATTATCTAGATCTATTCTTTGTATTTTTAAACTAATATATAAACTATGAGTGGAGAGAAGTAGGAGAGAGGACCTCTATCCAAATATTCCCACTCAAGAGTAGTTTAACCTCTATTTTATTGAGTGAGCATTACTAGTACCTACTATCACTTTTGGACAAGTTTCAGAGAGTTCTAGCAGTCTGGAAAAAATTGGCAAGATGAGTATTAGTTGGTATTTTCAGTTGTAAAATTTGACTTAAGGGATGTCTTTAGAGTGCATTATCTGGAATGGATAGTGTTGTTGGAAGCTCTTAAGGAGCTTTGCAATCTATTCACTATATTTTCCAAAGAAGCTTGTTATATAGTGTAAGGTTCACTGTTTAGAAGTGTGTTAGTAAGAAAAAGCATTTGTGAGTGGATGTTACTTGTATATTTCTTTTAATATCCTTTCTAACTTCATCCTTTTGTATTCATAAGAGCTCTTTTAGAGGTTTTATGTGTTCTGATCCTATTCTATATTATTATTTCTACACTTTCTATTGATTTCTAAAGCTGATACTATTTTCTTTGAATTCTTTAGTGCACAGTTAAGAACTAGTGTTGCATAGTTCTTGTTGTATTCTAACATAATCTCCTTTCTGCTTGACCTCTGTTAGTAGTGATACAACAATTTCCTAACTCTTTGAGTATTCAGTCTTCTATGATGGAAATACTTCTATTGAGCTCAGTTTTTCATAACAGAGTTCTTTTATCTGGCCTCTTTTAGTATTTTAACACTGAAACCTGAAACCTCTGCTTATGGCTGTACACTAAAACCCTAGACATTTTCTAACTATCTGACTTATATATGATTAGTAGTTATACTGTAATTTGCTAGTCTGATAGTCAACAAAGATAATCTTTATTAAACTCAATCCCCAGTATTCAATAGCAACATACCACTATCAGTACTCAACTCCTTTTTGGACTTTATCTATTTATCTGAAGTTGCAACCACACAGCAGACAAATGGCATAGCACATAAGCTAAAACCAAGGTTGTTCTGACAAGTTTACATCACCAAGCTTATTATATGAAGCTTCCACACTCTATACATCTCTGAGACAACTCTACAGACTTTTGCCTCCTAGTATAAACTGTGCCTGACAATAGATCAAGCTAGACAGCATAGAGTAAATTCATTCAAATTACTGCTCAAATAAGAGGTATTTATAAATATTTGGATGAAACTATCAAGAATCCAGTAATGCCAACTATACCACCCTTCACTATATTTATGTTAATAGTCTTTAGCAACACTACAACCACACAACTAAGTGCAACATTAGCTTTACTTTACTTAATGAAATACTATAGAACTTATCCAACCCATTTATTATAGAATGAAAGATCTACTCATCTATAATACAGAAAATCTCATTGGACTGGATATCAACATTGCTAGGACTGTAGTAGATGTTTGAAAGTTATATATCAATAGATATAAAATCATAACTAATATAACATGTTAAAATATTAAACAAAAATTGCAAAATATAACTTACTTGGACAATAATAATTTTCCAAATTATATTGCTATCATATACAACAAGTAAGCTTATACAAATGTCTTTGGTGTCATAATCTCTAATATTAGCTTCAAAACTATCATCCTTAATTTCTTACCATATTCATAGAACTCTGTAGTTGTAATGTTCTATGAAAACATGTTATTTACAGAAGCAATATTTCAACTACAAGTATAGTGGCTCAAGATTAGCTGTGATTAGGTTGTCAACCCAACATAGAGTATAGCTACACTTCAAGCCTATAATCTCAAATATAAGAATATGAGTTAACTTATCTATACTAATCCCAATTACAACTGCTGTAGATATATTATTAATATTTGTTGATACACATATCAAAGTACCCAAATTACAGTCACTTTTCCCAAGTTTTGTTCCTAATGTCATACCATCTTTCAGCTTTAGTAAATATATTAAGTAAAAGACTGATGAAAAAATAAAGGAGTATATATCTAGAATATAGCTATCTGATGAGCTAATTGTATTCCAAGCTAATATAAATATACTAAATAATATTCTTACTTTAATTGACTTAGGAGCAAGTAATCACTACTTTGCAAACAAATCTCTGTTTATCTTATATATCCCATACAACCTACTAAAACTTGGATTTTCTACTGATAAAGACTTTATATTTACTATCTCTGGAAAGTGATTAGTTCAGTTCACAGTGGAAGTGAATAAAGTCAAATGGTATGTTATTCTCAACAGTGTCCTATATACTCCAAGATTGCATTCAGATTTAATATTTGTCTCTAAACTTGTATCAAAAGAAGCTTATGTGGATCTTACTAGAAAAGATGCAAGTGTGATAATATCAGACAATCACCCTATCATGTTAGCCATTTGATTTGGATAACTCTATATTATAGATGTATTGGAGTTTTTCCTAAGTGAACTTATGATTCAGTCTAAGTAAAAGACTATGAGTTTTAATATATGGCACAAAAGACTAGTTCACATAGATAGCTAGGAAGCAATACAATATGCTTGATAGTATTAAATAGTTTGGTTGATGGGTTAAATATCTTTGGGCAATATTTCTTTTTGAATTTCCCATTATCCCATTCATATAGCATCTTTGTCATATACTTTTCTAGTAACTTTTCTTTTTTGAAATCTTGTTCTTCTACTATATTTAACTTTTCTTACCTTCTCACCTCTATACTTATTCTTTCCTCAAACTCAGCTATTACTTTCTTCACATTTTCTAAATCTTTCTCTTTCTCCCATATATTATATTCTGCTATAAACTTCTTTTATCATACTAAATACTTTATAACTCTTCTAACTACTACTTCTAGTAAAGAAGAATATGAAGTTAAAAAATTAAACAAAATATTGGAGAGAAAAACTAAAGCACTTGGTTAGATAGAAGCAGTATACATATATACTTGAAAAGAATTAGAAAATATAAAAAATTCAATAGAGTTGGTAAAATAATTCAAAAAGTAATATAGAGAAGTATTACTGGACTTTCTAGAAACTTTATGAAATACTCTTTTAACATCCAAAAATACTCCAGATCTAGGATAATTATTTACAATTTTCATTCTATAAATAATATCTTAGGTAAAGTACTTAATATATATAGGTCAAATAGTTATACTGTATAGTTTTTATCTTAAAAATTAATACTAAAAATTGTCAGGTACAGTTCACACTGGGGTGAAAGTCCACAAAATAAACTTGGAGATGGGCAGACTTGTAGAATAACCTTGGCTTCAGCTTATGTGCTGCACTGCCTGTCTGCCATATGGTTATAACTTCAGATGATAGGAAGAAGTCCGAGATGAAAGTGAGTGCTAATTGGTGTGTTACCATTGAACACTGGAGATTAAGTTCAATAAGAGATTATCTTCATCAATTATCAGACTAGCGAATTATAGTGTAACTACTAGTCTTACATACAAATGGATAGTATAGGAGATGCTTGGAGTTTCAGTGATAACACCCTTATTACCCCAAGTAGAGGTTTCAGTGTTGAGATACTGACAGGAGTAACTCTATCATAGAAGACCAAGTTGAATAGAAGTATCTCCACTGTGGAAGACGGAATATCTGGAGGGTTGCAGCACTGCCATAAGACATGTTACAAGAAAAGTGGCCACTGTAGAAGGTGGGCTTGTATAATTCAGAATTAATATCACCACGGGGATGTGATTTCTGGATGGGTAGAATTGCATATGACAAAAATAAAAACTCAGAGTTAGAATTTAGAAAGACAAACTCTAATATTAGAGAGTTACTACTAATACTAGAAATTAGACTTAGTTAAGGAAGTATAATAGAGAACTTTGTGAGAATTGCATTTTTGGCAAACATACAATATATCTATTTAATAGTATCAAAGATCCAGAGTCAGATATTCTTGAAAGAGTATATATCAATTTGTAAAAACCAACACTAGTCCAATTAGCAGGAGATTTATAATGTAAACTAATGAATTTTCATTCTATTGTACTATTGCCTTCTTAAATGTAAAATCATATTAAATTTGAGTTTACCACTCTATGTACCCACTAACAAAATAGTATAGTAGAATGAGGAATATGTACTATTCTAGATGCAATGATTTAGAGGAAGTGTTGAAGGTAGATTAATATACTAGCACATTAATAAATATAATAACCTCTATATATACTTGGACCATTCTATATTTTTAAATTTTTTTTCTATTATTTCAATAACTTAGTATATATCTAGTGTATTATCAAATACTTATCTTAATCAAATTCCATATCCTGAAAGTTCTCTGAACTATTTATCACTCTTTAGCTTTAACTTTATATGCTGTACTTAGCTTAACTATTATATAGTTGTAATTTGGAAAAGAAGTTTTCTGCAAGTGGAAAGAATATAGCACTTAATCCAAGTTAATTATCAGACTAAGAAATTGTATATGGTAACTATCATTCTTAAATACAGGATTTGGGTTTCTAAGAGTAGTAAGACTGAGTATACTTTAGATTTCTTAGTTAATGAGAAGGTTATTATCAGAAACTCTATAAAGTTTATTATGAAATGGAGAAGACTTTTTATAGAGTAATTAATGATTAGAATGTAGAGTAATTCACACTAGAAAAGAATGATTAGTTTAGATGTGTTAGTCATTATTCTGAATGAATAATAGATACAGCCAGATTAGTACATAGTATAGTAATATTGTTGTAAGAAGTTTCAAGTAAAAGGTATTTGGTAGAAGATTGAATAAGATCAGTCAATATATTACAAGTGTTATAAGTATAGCTAGTTTATGAGATAATAGAAGACTTAAGTAGAGATAACTTCACATTAAGTAATATCAATGTTTTAGAGTTTATCTGTGTAAAATAATGACGGAGATTGGATAAAAATAGAAATCAACTTTATTATGGAAGATAAAGTACTTAAGTACTACTTTTATGGAAAAAGACACAACTTAGAGTAATGCTGACTTTTGTAGAAACAGTATAGCTTAGATATAGATTGATTTTATTCATATTGGAAATTGGATATAGCTTGGAGATTGGACTATGACAGTTAATTACTTTCTAACAGTATTATTAGATTCTAGTAGCTATTGTCACAACTACTAGTTTTTTTTTCTATATCTTTTTTCTTGACCTTACTCATAGCATTCTTCTACTATAGCTCTATATCTCTCTCTAGAATCTATTCAGTTCTATATATAGAGATGTCTGTTCTGTCTATTCTGTGATTAAGTGAGTAATTTGCTAACTATATGATAGTAGTATAAACTATGTCTGATATAAAAGAAAGTTGTGTGAAAGTTTTAAGAGATAAGATAATAGTAATATAATATATGACATAGTTATATGATCTATCATAAAATGTTATATGTATATTATAACATATATAAATGTCTTACTTAATATTATGTGATATTATATCATTAAGACATAAATTAACTTAGTATACTCCAGAGTTGTTATAACTAGTAATAACCTGTCACATACTGATCTGGCCATATCTAGTCAACATTATAAATAATACCTATTCTCTTATCTGTATCTTCAAACCTTATTTAATATGAATTAACTCCATTCCATGTCCTCCTTAGACTTCCTTATTGAGACTTTCTAACAATGTCATGGAACTTCTTTCCAACATCCAAGAACTACCTAGACCTAGGATAATTGCTTATAATCTCTATCCTAGATATTATCTTAGACAGAGTGCATTAGTATACAAGTCAGATAGTCACACTGTAAACCTCATTCTGAAAATTGACTAAAACCAGTACACTCTTCCAGTATTGGTGGCAACACACCTTTCTATCTTTGGATGGATTATTTCTCATAATCTCTCTAAGTACACTTTCTGAAATATGCAACCAGTGTGATGAGTAGAGGTGCAGCATATAAGCTGAAGCCAAAGGTCATTTGTCTTCCACATTCTGCATATCACAGATAAGTAGGACATATCATCTGCCTTCTGAGTATTTTCTGCAAACCTCAGCTACCAAGGTGTGAACCATACCTAACATAGCCACAACACCTTGTCATTCTCTAATTCACCTAGTAGATCTTCAGCAAACTGTGTAATCTCTGGTGGAACAGAACTATGAGATTGACAACAAGGAGATATTAGCCATGTGAAAGCTAGATTGCTGGTTCTATTACAGTAACCCAAGATAAGAGGCCATTTGTGAGCATAACTTCATATATCATTGTTGAGGTCATCACTGTCCTTACCTTGAAGTTGTGGAACTGTGGGAGGTGCAGATTTAGAGTGCAGCAGAAATGCTGGACAGCCTCACACGTTGGGTGAGAGAAATCTCTTGTCTGTGAGAAAAGAAACATTGCCAGTTTGCTTCGCCCCCCGAGGTCAGAACACCAATATGTGCTATGTGCGTTCGGAGTTCATCGAGCCGCCTGCTCCGTCTGAAGTGATACCCATGGGTTATACCCATGTAACCCATGTATGTTTATGTTTACTTCCCTTTCCGCTCCTTGTCGGTTCTCTTTGGGTTTCATGCAGGGAGAAACGGTGTTTGATTACACCTACACATAGATATAAGGAGTCTCAGACATTATTAGATGTGCTACAACTGAAAAGTATGGTCAAGATGAATTGCAATGAACTGTTCCTACCTATGCCCGATACTTGTACTTCGGACCATATTCAAAGCTCCTATCGTACCAGGAACACCGTTGCTACTCCCTCCATTGAGAGCGCCATTCAAGAGATCACGACACACTCGAGCTCTTTCCCGGCGCTGAACAAACCAGCTACCAGCATCATATGGTACCGCTAATGGTACAGCCATTGTACCACTATCAATAGCAATACTGACGACCTTGACGAGATCATCAAGTTCGGCTTCAGAGTCTATATCAGCGAGATCATCGGAAACATCTCCGCCAAGCTCTCCAGCCAAACGAACCGCTGCTGCTGCCGCAGCCTTCTTACCGACCTTCTTGGAAACCCCTGTTGTGTTCTTCTTGTGGGAGGATGTGGTTGTAATGTTGATCCCACGCGCAGCAGCAGCCTCTGCCTCTAATCTCTTCTTCTCCAGCTTCTCTCGCTCCCGCTTCTCTTTCTTTTCCGCTTTGGTTTCTCTTTTTACAGGTTCGACAAAGTTCGGGTTGTTGGCGCGATTCCAATCCAAGAGTAGTTCATCGTAGGAACGTGACCGGCCTTGTACCGCTCGCTTGGCTCCCATTGAGTGTGACTTGCAGGTCAATGACCGGGAACATGGTAAATTCTTGTCATTGATGACACCACATTGTTTATCATAATCTATCGGCCCTTTTGTGCGACCTTTGCTGACTTTAGGTTGTGGTTTAACCTTCTTTTTAGGAGGTTCAGAAGGATCCTCGGGTGTGGGAGATGTCTTGCGTTTTTTGGCATTCTTTTTGTCTAATGATCAGGGTAAACCATGTCTTATAACCAATGAGATGCACCATACCGTCTGCATCAGCCTTCAGTTTTCCATTCTTGAGGTTCGCCGATCGGATTTTAGCACAAATAGCTAAAACCAAGTTGAGCACGCAAACCACCAGATCATGTGCCTACTCACTGGCATGTTCAGAGACAAAACTGCGGAGAATTGGTTTATTACAGTCCTTGCATTTGACTATACCAATGTCCGAGGTTGATGTGAGAGGTCGGGAACCATACAGTTTCATATCCTTGGCAGAGAGCCATGTTGCGGGAGGAGAAGGCAGAGAAGAAGGCTCAGGAGGAGATGGTGAAGATATTTCCCAATTAAAAGGTGAAGATGTGAGCGTCATGGGAGAATGTAAGGGCGACAACAATCTTTGATTATGTAATTAACCAATTCGTCC